>Ga0247674_1000008_pt1 | contig 51433 bp, 61 predicted proteins | sample CNK15_metaG_FD_183044 | JGI IMG/M metagenome (GOLD analysis project Ga0247674, IMG submission 183044) | Soil microbial communities from Purdue University Martell Research Forest, Indiana, United States - CNK15 | ecosystem: Environmental > Terrestrial > Soil > Temperate forest > Bulk soil...
CTGCTCTTCGTATCGGCTTTGTGAATGTGAACGGCAGCGTAGTGTATGTCACTCGTAATCCCATTCGTCGCTACAAGGCAGGGCTGAGCAGTGAGAACACCTCTGTAGCCACTCTCCGTGTGCATTACCCTGACGGGGAAGGCCTTACGCTGCATAAGGTGCAGGAGATGGAGTGTATTGAATTGGCAGATGCTTTGCTGAATAAGTACCCCTCCAAGCGTAAGTGTGTCAATCACCTCCTGCAATTCCGTGGGGCAATGGCATTCGATAAGCAATTCGCTATTACAAGCGATATGGCTGTTCTGTACAAGAAGCATATTGTAGGGGAGATTAATGCTGGCTCCCTGGAAATCACCTTTTACGACGGTTACAAGCATCTAGGCATTCTTCTGGACAATAATTATGAAAAAAGTATTCGAGCTTCTCAATAAGAAACAAGTGAAGGGTGACGTAGGCATTGAGATTGAGTGTGAGGGTGAGGGCATGGATGCGGTAGACACTGCCCTTTGGAAGAGCGAGGACGATGGCAGTCTTCGCGGTGTCTATCCTGAAACTCGTGCTGAATACATCCTCAAGAAGCCGATTGCTGTAGGGGATGTTAGGTTCGCTGTGGGGGAGCTTCAGGCCATTCTTGAAGAAGCTACATTTAAATTCTCCTTCCGTACCAGTGTCCACGTTCACCTGAATGTCCAGCAGCTTACGTATGTCCAATTGCTGAATCTGGTGTACACATATCTGCTGTTGGAAGAACCCATGATGACGTTCGCTGGTAAGGAACGTAAAGGTAATCACTTCTGTCTTCGTCTTAATGATGCAGAGGGAATGCTTGATCTGCTGAATGAGATGTTCCGGCACGGTGAGAATACCATTCGGGACAACATGCAGAAGGATATGTATCGCTATTCCGCCCTAAATCTCGAAGCTCTGGGTAAGTATGGCAGCGTAGAGTTTCGTGGTATGCGAGGTACGATGGATGTTGATGTATTGGAGACGTGGTGTAAAGCCATTGTTGCCCTTCGTACATACGCTGAGGAATTGGAATCTCCTTCTGTCATCTTCGCTGAATACGCAGCACTTGAGCCTCTGGCATTCATGCAGAGAGTGTTTGGGGGTGTCTTGGCGGATAAGCTGAAGTATCCGAAGGTGGTAAAGGATATCCAGCGTAGTTTCTCCCTGTCTCTTGACCTGCCTTATGCCTATTCCGCTTACGTGGAAGAGCAAGCTCGTTACGCTGTCGAGTTTAAGGATGATTGGAAGGTGGGCGATATCCTGTCGTATGACCAGGCTGTTGAGTTTAATCGGCGTGGAGGCATTGTTAAGGATCGTATGGATGGCCGATATGATGTCACTCGTATGGCAGAGAAGCCTCCCGGTCAGAAAGCAGAGAAGGTGGCTAAGGTGGCTGTGAAGAAGGCAAAGCCTATTGCTGCAGATGTGCCTGTCGGAGCTGGCATTATTCGCGGTGTTGGGGCTGCTCCAGCATTCAATTTCGATATTCCAGGTATTGTGGAGGAAGTGCAATGGTAAGCCTTAAGCTGTACCCATACAATCCGAATAGCGAGAGCGCAAAGGCTCTTGCTGAAGCCCTTAATATTAAGCGAGTGAAACATCATGGCAAGCCTCTACGTACAGATGTACTTATTAACTGGGGTGCAACAAAGATTAATCGAGAGGTACTGGCAGGACGTATTCTCAATGTGCCTGAATCCGTGGGGAACGCTTCAAACAAGCTACAAGCGTTTAAATTAATGGAAGGTATCACCACTACCGTGCCGTTCACAGAATCGATTGTAGAGGCTTCTAGGTGGGTTGCAGAGGGTTTTAGTGTAGTAGTGAGGCATAAGCTGAATGGACATAGCGGAGATGGTATTGAAATCATCGAACCTGCTGAGGGTCCGGGCGGTTTAACTAAGGCTCCGCTCTATACGAAGTATGTCAAGAAGCGTGATGAATATCGCATTCATGTATTTCAAGGTGAGGTGATTTTCCAACAACGAAAGGCTAGGAAGAAAGAGGTTCCAGATGATGAAATCAATTGGCAAGTGCGGAATCTGGCTGGTGGGTTTATTTTTGCTAATGCCGATGTTGTTGCTCCTGATTGTGTACGGAGGGAAGCTATTGCTGCTGTTGAGTCTCTCGGTCTGGATTTTGGGGCCGTTGATGTTCTGTATACGAAAAGTGGCGAAGCTTATGTCTGTGAAGTCAACACTGCCTGTGGGCTCGCTGGCACGACTTTGAATAAATATGTTGAAGCTGTGTCCAAATTTCTTCAAAACTGAGGTACTTACACTCCCATGCTTACGATTCGAAGATTTGTACCTATCGGGTATCGTTGCCCACACGGACTTCATCAAAACGAGTGCCATACCTGTGTAGCTGCGAAACAACATCAAAGAAAATTCAAATGATTTCGGAAGTTGACATTAACGATTGGAGAGATGACATGATTACCACTGAACAAGCCAAAGAAGCTCTGGAAGATATGGACGATTACGCTCGTATGGATGTTGGTGTAATCCCCACTGGCCCTTACGAGGTGTTGAAGGAATTCATTTCCCAATACCATGATCTCATGAAAGTTAAAACTCTCCCTTACATTCTTCGTCCTAAGAAAGGAGACTGATATTTCCAAATGTGTCGAAAAACTTCCTCACTTTACAGATAAATGCCAGTCACGTGATGGGTTACAGGTGTTTGCTAAGGACGATGGGACATTCGATGGCTATTGCTTTAGCTGTGGAAGCTATGTCCCTTCGCCCTATCAAGATAAACCTGAAGGATATAAGCCTGCATTCGTCACGAAGACGAAGGAACAAATCCAACAAGAATTAGAGGAAATTCATGGCTATCGTGTGGTTAATTTGGACGATCGCAAGCTACGTAGTGATACTCTTGAGTATTTCGGTGTTAAGGTGGGTGTCTCTGAGCAAGACGGTGAAACTCCTGCTCTGCATTATTACCCCTACACTGCTGCTGGTGCCGTGGTTGGCTATAAAGTACGTCTCGTAAATCCCAAACGACTTTGGTCAGTCGGTAATCAAAGGGATGTAGACTTATTCGGGTGGGAACAAGCAAAGAAAACCGGGGGAAAGAAGTTATTCATTACTGAGGGCGAGATAGATGCTATGTCTCTTTTTCAGATTATGAAGGATAAAAACAAAGGTACTCAATATGCAGACAATAATCCTGCTGTTGTATCTCTTGCCCACGGCGCTGCTGCTGCTATGCGTGATTTGGCTAGATCGGTTAAAGATATCAGAGAGTTTTTCAAAGAGATTGTTCTGGTATTCGACCAGGATGATGCTGGGAGAGCCGCAGCTACTGCTGTTATGCGTGTTATTCCAGACGCTCTCGTAACCACTCTCCCATTTAAGGATGTAAATGAGGGGCTACAGAAAGGACATGGGAATCAAATCTATTCGTCCGTTGTGTTCAATGCCAAGAAGCCGAAGAACACTCGCATAGTTACCGCTTCTAGCGTTGTAGCCGATGCCCGCAAGGAGGCTGAATGGGGGTTTTCTTATCCTTATAAGAAGCTTACAGATATGACACGAGGGCAACGATTAGGAGAAGTAGTTTACTGGGGTGCTGGTGTTAAGATGGGTAAGAGCGAGTTCCTAAACGATCTCGTAGCCCACAACATTAAGGCGCATGGCTGGAAGGTGTTTGTAGCTAAGACTGAGGAAACTAATGCTCGAACTCTACAAGGGGTAGTAGGTAAGCTTGCTTCTCGAATCTTTCACGATCCTAAAATCCCATTCGACTACGATTCCTTTGATAAGCATGTGCCGCTAGTTGAAGATAAGCTGATGATGCTTAATCTGTACCAGGAACTCACTTGGGAAGGGTTGCAGGCAGATATTCGAGAGGCAGCAGCACAAGGAGCTAAGGCAATTTTCATTGATCCTATTACCACACTGACTAATGGAGTATCTTCAGGCGATGCTAATACATTGCTTCAGAAAATCTCTCAGGAGTTAGCAGGTTTAGCTAAAGATTTAAACTTTATTGCGCATATCTATTGCCACCTTAAGGCTCCCGATAACGGCCTGTCGCACGAAAGAGGAGGTGCTGTTCAGTCTACTCAATTTGCAGGCTCACGAGCAATGATGCGAAGTGCTCATGCAATGATTGGTTTTGAAGGAAATAAAGACCCTGATTTGCCTGATGACGAGCGTAATGTTCGCAGCATTGTACTTTTAGAGGACAGAAATACAGGGGCATCTGGTAGGGTTCCAGTCTTCTACGATAAGAACACAGGTATGTTTAACGAGATGTAATGCTATCACCAAGTCAATATGAGCGATACTTTTAAAATAGACCCCCGCACTTTTGAAGAAGAACAGGAACGCCATCGTGGTGTTCATGACCAGGAGCGTAAGAAGCGTAAGCTAGAGAATAAGCGTTTCCGAGAACAACGAGATAATGAGGCTTGCTATGGAATTACGGAACGAGACGATTAATCAGCATTACGTAGAGAATTACAATCGTCTATGTAAGTACATGAGGTTCCGCTCAGGAACCGAATGGAATGCTGAAGATGTTGTTCAAGAGGCTTATCACAATGCTCTGAAGTATTTTGAGAATTACGATCAGACACAGCCCTTTCAAGCTTGGTTTAATCGTATCCTCATTAATGCCCTTGTAGACTTTAAGCGAAGGGAGAAGGGCAATATGGCTGAGGAGTTTGAGGAAGAACATGCAGAAGGATTTGCTTGCACTCATTACACTGACCATGTTCTAAATCAGATTTACGAGCGTATCGAAGCTAAGGAAGAGGAGCATCATCGAGACATTCTATTCCTACATTTCAAGCATGGATATTCTCCAAAAGATATTGCAGCTATTACAGGAAATTCCCCTCACGCCTCTCATAAAGTTATTCAGAGGTTTCGTAACGAATTGAAGGAACTATACGGCACAAAGCTATGAATAAGTACATCGTGCATATTCAAGGGGAAGACGGTTACTTCTATTCCTTTGAAGCTGTTGCAGAATCTATTTACGAATTGATGAAGGAGTTTCCGAATGCCTATCTCATTGATGAGCTATGAAGGTATGCGTATTTGATATTGAAGCTGATGGCCTCCTAGATACGATTACAAGGATACATTGTGCAGTCTTTAAAACTTTGGATGGGAAAGAGAAAGTTAAATTCAGGCCTCATCAAATGGCTGATATGCTTTCTTATATGGATTCCTGTGATGTTCTTATCGGACACAATGTACTCGATTATGATTTTCCTGCTATTCGTAGGATACTTGGATACCGTTATAAGGGAAAGATTGTAGACACCCTCATCATGTCTCGTGCTCTAAACCCTAAGCGTCTTCTTCCTCCTCATGCTGTCAATCGTAAGGCTGGCCCTCATAGCTTATATGCTTGGGGTGTCCGAGTTGGTGTGGACAAGCCAGACCATGAGGATTGGGAAAACTTCTCTGAGGCTATGCTTCATCGGTGCTCAGAGGATGTGGAGATTAACTGGAAGGTTTATCACGAGCTGTTGAAAGAAGCAGCAGGAGGAGATTGGAAACACGCTTTCCAGATGTCCTTTAAGCTGTTTGAATTCCTTCAAGAACAGGCAGACTATGGATGGCTATTCGACACTGAATACGCCAAGAAATCCATTAGCCGATTAGATAGGCTTATCGAATTTATTGATAAGGCTGTCACTCCAAAGCTACCTCTAATCCTGGAGGTAGACGAACAAAAACTAAAAGGAGAATATGGCTACATCAAAAAGCCTTTCCTCAAATCCGGGGACTACTCGCAGTCAGTTAAAAGTTGGGCTGGCGCTAATGGCATTGACCTTGCTGACCGCCCCGTGCTTGGCTGCTTTTCTCGTGTTCATTACAGGATTGTAAATCTCAATTCAAATGAAGAAACAAAAGACTATCTCCTATCGGTTGGTTGGGAGCCTGTCGAATGGAACTACAATGACGAAGGAGAGCGCAGCTCTCCTAAGATGTCTAAGGACGACCCGTTTGAAGGTGTTGAGGGGACGGTGGGTAAGTATGTCGCCCGAAGAGTTCAATGTAGACAGCGAAAGAGTATTATCGAAGGTCTTATTGATGCAGTTAGGGCGGATGGGCGAATACCATCAGCAGTCGCTAATATGGCTGTTACAGGACGTCTTACCCACAGAAACATCGTAAACATCCCCAATGCTAATGCATTCTGGGGTAAGCAGATGCGTAAGATGTTTACCTGTTCTCCTGGAAAGGTGCTCGTCTCTACAGACTCGGCAGGTAATCAGATTCGTATGTTATGCGGACGTATGGGTGATGAGGATTACACCAATACAGTGTTACACGGAGATGTTCATGAAGCTAACCGAATTGCAGCAGGCTTACCGACTAGAGCTAATGCAAAAACATTCTTCTACGGATTCCTCTTTGGAGCCGGAGACGCTAAGACTGGTAAGATCGTTAAGGGAACTGCGGAGCATGGCAGAAAGCTTAAGGAACAATTCCTTAATGGATTACCGAAGCTCAGAGAACTACTTGACAATCTTGTCAAAGAATGGAGAAAGACAGCTAAGAAGCGGACAGTTATGCGTTTCGGAAGATTGCAAGTAGAATACTATGACGGTGTTGTTCGCGGCCTTGATGGTCGCCCTATCTTAATTCCAAGTGAACACCAAATCCTAGTGTATATGCTTCAATCGGATGAAGCCATCCACATGACTGCAGCTTATAACAAAGCCAATATGGAACTCCGTAAGCGATATAAGTACGGAGAAGATTTCGGCTGTGTCTGCTTCTACCATGACGAATTCACTTTCGAATGTAAGGAGGAGATAGCTGAGGAAGTTAAGAAAATCTCTGAGCAAGCTATTGCTTGGGCTGGACGGTATTTTAAAATCAATTGTCCTCATGAAGGGCAAGGGAAGATTGGTAAAAACTGGTACGAGGTGCATTGATGTGGAAAGTAATGAAGCAAGATTATGAAATGTCTTGGGAGGCAGAAATGATTAATCTATTTAAGGAAGAGGTTGCTGCTGATACTTGGATTGAAAATAACTCAGAGCAATACAACGACAATGGTCAGTTTCTTTTTACCGAGGAACTGGTATGAAGTTCATTGATATCGAGAAGTGTAAAGAATATCTCCGCTCTTGTCATTATATGCGGGATGCTATGCTAGAGGAAGAGTTGCAACTTTCCAATCGTATTGCAGACATTACAAATAAAATTAATGAAGCTCAGATGTGGCTTCGTTCTAACAAGGAAGATAAATAATATGGCACTAATTGCAAAGGCCCAACCGAAACAAGAGAATCGTCAATTCGTAAAGCAGCCTAGCCTTGAGGCAGGTACGTATCCTGGTCGTCTGGTACAGATTATTGATCTTGGCTTGCAGCCTCAGCGTCCTTTCAAGGGAGAAGAAAAGAAGCCTGCTCAAGAGGTGATGTGGACTTACGAGCTGGTAGATGCCTTCATGCTGGACGAACAAGGAAAGGAAATTGAAGATAAGCCTCGCTGGATTAGCGAGTCTCTGCCTTTCTATTCACTAGATAACGATAAGGCGAAGAGCACACAGCGTATTAAGGCGCTTGATCCTGACAATCAGTTTGATGGGGATGTGTCGCAAATGATTGGCACTCCTGTCAATGTCACCATCGTCCTTAAGCCTAATGCTAAAGACCCTGAGCGTCCTTATGAGAACATTGCTGGTACTTCGTTTATGCGTCCTCGTGATGCTGCTAAGTGCCCTGAACTGGTTAATCCTCCGAAGGTGTTCGATCTTAGTGCTCCTGATATGGATGTGTATGCGAAGCTTCCTAAGTGGATTCAGGAAAAGATTGAAAGTAATTTGAATTTCAAGGGGAGCAAGCTTGAGAAGCTGCTTGGTGGAAAGCCTGAAGAAAAGGAACGAGCTGAGGAGAATCCGGTGGTGGCTGATAAGGGTGAAGATACGCCGCCTTGGGAAGACAGCGACGCCCCCTATTAATGCGTCAACCTTTGATTGATGCCGATGTGATTTCGTACGAATGCGGTTTTGCGGCTGAAACTGCATGGAAGGGAAGGGAGGGTGAAGGCCCTCCTCCTTGGGAGCTAGTAGAAGAAATGTTGGGGATGCGTATTGCAAATATCTGTGCGTTAGTTGACGCTACTGAACCTCCCATCATGTTCCTGACAGGCAAAACTAATTTCCGAAATAACATCGCTAGACGTAAGCCGTATAAAGAACGAGCAGGCAATAAGCCTTGGCATTACTATAACATCCGTGCCGTATTGAAGGGGCTATATGAATCAAGAGAAGTTGAGGGACTTGAAGCAGATGATCTTATGGCTATCGAGCAGACAAAGCGAGGAGATGAAACAATCATCTGCACCCGCGATAAAGACCTATTTCAAGTGCCTGGATGGATTTTCAGTTGGGAGTTGGGAAATCAACCCCAACGAGGCCCTATGGTTATCGAAGGTTATGGAGAGATCAGGCTATCCGACAAGCGTGACAAAATCATCGGTCACGGTAGTTCTTTCTTTCTCTCGCAGTGCCTTACAGGGGATGTGGTAGACAGTGTACCTGGCCTGCCTAAATGCGGGCCTGTAGCAGCTCTTAAAATCCTTGAAGCTACCTCTGCCTATGCTGAGGGCTTAGAGGCTGTCAGAGAGGCTTATAGAGGCTCCTATGGGGGTGTTCTAGAGGCAGATGAGGCTTTAACAGAACAGGCTCGTCTCCTGCATATGGTGAGAGAGCTAGACGAACAAAACAATCCAGTGATGTGGAGTATTGAAAATGTTTATTGAATTGCCGCACGAAGACGGATTTAAAGAATTTACAGTAACTGATGTAGGCTGCAATGAAGGATCAGGTTTCGCTGTTTATTTGAAAGAGTATCCATATGAATACTATCCAGATACTGAAGAAGAGTGCAGGAAGGTTGTAGAATTCTTTTTCACTTCAGCTAAGAAAGTGTATTCAAAGAAGTTTGGCAAGAATTTAGATGACGACATCTAATCGCAATGGAGGCTAGCTTTTATTTTTAAAAGTGTGTCCATTTTCCATTACAATTTAAGTACTTACATTGTGTCCACTTTACATTGTAAGAACCATGATAACTCAAGAAGAAGCAAATAGAATTTTCAATTACGACCCTGAGACTGGAATTTTTACTTATAAGATATCCACTTGCAATTGTGTTAAAGCAGGCGCTATTGCGGGATCACCCTCTCACGGATATTTGACAGTTATGTATAAGGGTCGTAACTATAAACTGCATAGGTTAGTTTTCTTATTGGAGAGTGGTATGTTTCCAGAAGAACAGGTAGACCATATCAACGGAGTCCGATCAGACAATCGAAGGTGCAATTTACGATTAGCATCTAATGCGCAGAATTGCCAAAACAAGTCAGCCAAGGGAGTGATTTTCTACCGTAATCGATATGTGGCCTATGCTTACCACAACAATAAGTCTTATTACCTGGGCAGGTATGAGTCTTTTGAAGAAGCGAAAAAGGTAAGTGAGGAAAAAAGAAAAGAACTCAAAGGCGAATTCTACAGAGAAGACTCGATGCAACGGAGCTTGGAGTGAATCCCGATACCGCAGTTTTATTAAATCAGCATTGCGTTCAGCAAGCAAAAGATGGCCTCCAAAATTTGAATGTCTCAATTCAGCATATACAGGCCAAAGGGTTAATCCTGCCTCTGGACGTATGGCAAAACATTATCGCTGCGCTGGATGTGGCGGAGAGTTTATTGGAGCAAAGATGCAAGCCGATCACATCGAGCCAGTTGTCCCCCTAACAGGGTTTACGACATGGGATGAAGTGATTGAGCGATTGTTCTGTGAGAAGGACAACTTTCAAGCGTTGTGCAAGGAATGCCATGCTCTCAAAACAAAAGAAGAGCGGGCTATTGCTAAGGAATATAGGAAAAATATAGATGAATAATTATAAAGGTTTCTCCCTTTTCAATGATGTCGAAGACAAAGAACTGCAACGCTTCAATCGTGCTCGTGTAATGGTCAATATGGCTCAGGATCACTCCAAGAAGGGTCGTATCAATGCGGTAGGTAGTGCTCTTATTCTTGGCTACTTCGGTCAGATGCCTTTCGATGAGCGAGAGGTAATTAAATCTGAGTTTGCCAAGCAGATGAATAAAAATGGGTTTCAATTGAAAGTATGACGCTAGACGATATTGTAAAAGAGATTGATGAGCTTCTTAAGGAAGAAGCTGTACTAAGCGAGGATTGGGAAGATGGTTGGAATTCCGCTCTGAAATATCTTCGTAAATACATCACAGGAGATTTTGGCAATGTCAACTGAGCATCCTTATAACGCTAATAGCCGCCAAGAGGGCGGCTCCCATTACCAAGATAAAGCCATTCAACCTTGGGACTACATCGTCTCTAATGGGCTTGGCTATCTAGAAGGGAATATTGTGAAGTATGTGTCCCGATACAAAGACAAGAATGGTATTGAGGATTTGAAGAAAGCTAAACACTATCTAGACAAGCTCATCGAGACACTGCTGAAAGAGCAGCACTCTAAATACTACTTTGATACGGATCGAAATAAATGAAGATTGCAGATATGGAGGTAACGTATGTGGATGGCTGTGGCTCTGACCTTAACGTCTGTAATGCTGCTCGTGTATCTTTCCATAAGGTATCCGAGGAGTTCACTGAAAAGGATTCTAAACTTATTGCTTATCTGTACAAGCATAAACACTTTAGCCCTTTCAATCATGCTTTTCTTTCTTTCCGTGTAAAGGCCCCCATCTTCGTAGCAAGGCAGCTTGTCAAGCATAAGTTTATGCCTTGGAATGAAGTGTCTCGTAGGTACGTGGATGAAGAGCCTGAATTCTATTTCCCTAACGGTTGGCGATTGAAAGCAGATAATGTTAAGCAAGGCAGCAGTGATGTGTTGCATAAAGGCACTAGCTTTGACTACATCTACTGGACTCCTGAGAAGGAAGTAGAAGGTTGCACTGAGAGTGCACTAGATACCTACCGTGCTCTTTTGGATGAAGGCATCTGCCCTGAACAAGCTCGTATGGTGTTACCTCAGAACGCTATGACTGAATGGATTTGGAGTGGAACACTAGGAGCCTTCCTAGACATGTTGAAGCTACGCCTAGACACACATACACAACAAGAGACTAGGGAAGTGGCATTGAAGATTGCTTACTTCGTAGAGGCATTCTTCCCACATTCCTTTAACGCTATGATGGAGAGCACTAAACAATGAAGCATTTCATCTTACCTGATGTTCAGGCAAAGCCTGGTACTGATTTTGAATTCCTGTATGACATTGGTTCTTATGTAGTTGATAAGAAGCCTGATGTAATTGTCTGTATTGGTGACTTCGCAGACATGCCCTCTCTTTCCTCGTATGATGTAGGCACTAAGGATTTTGAAGGACGACGTTATCACAAGGATATTGAAGCTGCGCATGAAGCAATGAATGCTTTCTGTCAGCCTATTTACGAATACAACAAACAGAAGAAGAAGAACAAAGAGAAGCTCTATCGTCCTCGTCTGGTAATGACACTAGGCAATCACGAAGAGCGTATTAATAAGGCTGTTAATAAGGATGCCAAACTTGATGGTCTCATTTCTGTTGACGACCTGGCTTACAAAGAATGGGGCTGGGAAGTGATTCCTTTTAAAGAGCCAATCGTTATTGATGGAACTACTTATGTTCACTACCTTCCTACTGGGCTTGCTGGCAGGCCTTGCTCTACTGCTAACGCTCAGCTCAATAAGAGTCATATGTCAATCATTACAGGACATCAACAAGGGCTTCAAGTGGCTATTGGAAAACGCGCAGATGGTCAACGGATCACGAGTGTTATTGCAGGAAGCTGCTACGAGCACGAGGAACATTACATGGGCCATCTGGAAAATCGTCATTGGCGTGGTGCTCTTATGCTCCATAACGTTATTGATGGTGAATTCGATCTGATGCCAGTATCTCTCCAATATATTCGTGAAAGGGCAAATCGTTGAAATATCGTGGAATTAAATTAGACCTTGAGCGAGACTTGCTGTTCTCGGAACAAGGCATCCAACTGCTGAATAAATATTATAGCGATGGAAAAGAAGGCGTACAAAAGGCTCTTGCTCGTGCTGCTAATTGTTTTAGCTACGGTGACTCCGACTTGGCTCAGTTCATTTATGACGCTGCTAGTAGACACTGGTTTTTCTACTCGTCACCGATCCTCTCTAATGCAGTAGATGGTGAGTGGAAGACAGGGCGTAACCCCGAGCTGATGTGGGAAAATAGCGGATCAGGAAGGACTTACCGAAGAAGTTTATGGAAGGGAGAGATGCCCAAAGCAATGCCTATTGCTTGCTTCGCTGGCTACGCTCCTGACACTATTAAAGGACAAATTGATGTTGCTGCAGAGTTGTCTCTTCTTTCCGTTATGGGTGGCGGTGCTGCTCTTCATAATGGAATTCGAGCTGTTTCTGACAAGGCTCCCGGACCAATCCCGTTTTTCAAAACCATTGACGGAATTATGGGATATTATCGGCAAGGACGGACTCGTCGCGGCAGCGTGGCTTTATATCTTGATGTGTCCCATCCCGATATTTTAGAATTCATTAAGATGCGGACACCCTCTGGTGGTGATCCTGCTCGTAAGATTAACAATCGTAGTGGTGTACATAACGCTATTAACATTACAGACAAGTTTTGTGATGCTGTTGTAAATGATGAACAATGGGAATTGATTTGCCCTCATACAAAAGAAATTAGGGAGATCGTTAAAGCACGAGACCTCTGGGAATCAATCCTCGAAACACGGGAGCTTACTGGTGAGCCTTACCTTTGGTTTATTGATGTTGCTAATCGCAGCTTGCCTCCTAGCCAGCAGGCACTCGGCCTTTCAAACAACGGGAGTAATCTTTGTTCTGAAATCAGCTTGGCTACTAATTCTGAGCGCACTTTTGTTTGCTGTCTGTCTAGCCTTAATTTAGAGAAATATGATGAATGGAAAGATACCCCTCTTGTCGCCAATCTCGTTCGCTTCCTTGATAATGTGCTCCAATGGTTTGTGGATTACGCACCGGAAGGGCTCGAAAAGGCTGTATATTCAGCCACCAGGGAGCGTGCTCTCGGGATTGGGGCGATGGGGTTTGCCAATTGGCTAATGAAGAATAACATCCCATTTGAGAGTGGTGGCTTTGGTTCTGCTGCTCAATGGAATAACATCATCTTTAAGGACATTCATGATAAAGGTATACGAGCTTCTATTGCTCTTGGTGAAGAGCGTGGCGAAGCCTTGGACATGGGTGGGACGAAACGCAGGAATAGCCACGTTTTTGCTATTGCTCCTAATTCTAATAGCAGCGTACTTTGTGACACCACTCCTTCCATCGAGCCTATTGCAAGTAATGCCTACACTCAGAAGTCTAGAGCAGGTATTGCCCTCGTTAGGAATAAATATCTAATCCCTGTACTGGAGAAGTATGGACAGAATTCAGATTCAGTGTGGAAGTCTATTATTGACTCGAATGGATCAGTACAGCATCTTAGTTTCCTCACCGACCAAGAGCGAAGTGTATTCCGCACCGCTTGGGAAATGGATCAAGCTTGGCTCGTGGAACATGCAGAACAACGTCAACAGTATATTTGTCAGGCGCAATCGCTAAACTTGTTCTTTCTTCCGGGCACGGATAGAGCTTATATTAACTCGGTACATCTGAAAGCAATGAAGGGCAAGAAGGTTAAGAGCCTTTACTACTTCCGAACAGGGGCTGCTGTAGCTGCTGATACGGTTAAACAAATTCAAAGACAGAGCCTTTCCGATTGGAAGCAAGAAGGCGATGTTTGTATTAGTTGCGAGGGATAAATGAATAGCTGCACATGTGACACAGATCAATATCAATATTCAGAAGAAGGAGTAGACTACGGAGGCTCTTATATTGCTTGGGGTTGCCATCAATGTGGATGGCGTACTGTAGAATTCTTCCCTAGCAACGACTATAGCAATTACGAATGAGCCTATTAGAACCGAGTAAAACATATGTACCCATCTATCCTGAATTCGTAGAGATTACGAAGCAACACGAAGAAGCCCACTGGCACGAAGGAGAGGCCAAGCTTCAACAAGATGTTGAGCAATGGAAGACAGGGATTATTACAGACCAGGAGAAACAGTTTGTCAAATCCATCCTACTCCTTTTCACCCAATCAGATGTTGCGGTTGGAGGAGATTATTACGACAATCTCATCCCAGTATTCCGAAATAACGAGACAAGAAATATGCTTGGTTCTTTCGCGGGACGAGAAGGCGTACATCAAAGAGCGTATGCTCTCCTCAACGACACTCTCGGATTCGGAGAGAGCTTTTATTCTGAGTTTCTTGATTACGTAGAAATGAAGGAGAAGATGGAATTCATGCTTGATGTGAAGAATCATTCATATCGAGACATTGCTCTATCTCTCGCTAAACAAGTGCTGGTGGAGGGAGTGTGTTTATTCGCCTCCTTCGCCATGCTTCTCAACTTCTCTCGTACCGGTAAGCTTCTAGGTATGGGTGATGTCAACCAGTGGTCTATCCGAGATGAATCAATTCATGTTCACGGTCTCGCTAAATTATTCAGACAGTTCCTCAAGGAACATCCTCGAATCGTTAATGACGATTTCAAACGAGAAATCTACCAGTGTGCGCGTGACTGTGTTGCCTTGGAGTCGAACTTCATTGATCTTGTATTTTCAAATACACGGCTCGAAGGGATTACGGTGGAGGATACTAAGCAGTATGTTCAAAGTGTTGCCGATTACCGGATGGAGCAGATGGGTTTCAAGAGTCAATTCGATGTTGTCAATCCATTTGAGTGGCTTAACTGGCTTACAAGTGGAACAACTATTGAGAACTTCTTCGAGACCAACACTACGGGATACAGCAAGAATTCTATGATCGGGGGGTACAGTGGAGGCTATTGAAACTAGCGAAAGCGGAGTCACGTATGACAAGTGGCAGCAGCTCTATCTTCTCATCAATGAGTGGTTAGAAGCTGAAGAAGAGGGTGATGCTTTTGATGATGGATGGACTAGCGCACTAGCTGCTGTGCTAGATGCAATTAATTTCTTAAACGAAGGGAAGTATCCGTATGAAATTCATTGAAGGCTGGGGTTTCTAATGGCAATCAAGATCGAAGGCGGCACCACTAAGATTGCAGAAGGAAGCTATCGTTACGACTACCAAGACACTGCTGGTTATCATATCATCGTATTCACCGCTAGCCGAACCCCAAGGATCGGCGACAGCATTGTGAATGGTGAACTAGTAGATGCTGTCCTTCCTCAGAGTAATCAAGATAAGAGCAGATGGATTACAAAGGAAGAGGGCGAATGGCCTGATTACCAATAAATAAATAAAAAGAAAGGGGAGCAAGCGCAATGCTCCTCCCCTTATGATTAATTACTGTTGGCGCCTTGCCAATACTTATTCTCCATATCGTCACGGCTTCCCGTGTATGTCAATGAGCGTAGATAGCGATTCCACCTATCGTGATTGCTCCCTGTAGTAAATCCCTTTACGATAAGAAATTGTCTTTCAGCATCAGCCAGTACATGACTAGTAGCTCCCCTTCCGAGGAGCCACTTGAGATACTGATCTTGGACGCTTCCAGTATATCCTAACGAAGAGAGTTTAGTCTTCTTCGCCTGTTTGGACATTAGGCCATAACCCCTGCATTCTTCAGGCTAGTGAGGATACTGTTAATCTGTGTCGCAACAGTAGCGAAGTTGTTATTAAGAACCGACTGAGAGAACGAACCAGTAACGTCCACAGTACCAGCAGCAGGCGTACCTACAGCAATGGTAAGGGCAGCCACTGTAGCGCCTTTCTTCACAGTACCAAATGTCGTAGCTGTAGCAGCAGAACTGCCTGTCTGCATCATAGCAGCGAATTCCTTACGATCAACTGGGTTGCTTTTATCGAGAGCCATTTTATTTTCCTTTTACACGATTTAAACGGGGATTGGCCTTCTTAGCCTTCTTACTAGCCCCACGAGATGCAGAGGCTAAAATAGCTCCTGCTGCCTTCTTACTTACACCTTCTTTCTTAGCAATCTGACCTTGCACTTTAGCAAAGCCTGGATGTTTCTTAGCCACCTTTCTTCCTCCCTCCTGTTCCCCTGTTACGAGCACGGTTCTTAGCTGCAGATTGGACACGAAGGTTAGAAGTACCATTGTGGGCTGTATTCATGTCCTTATGGTCTACGTCCTTACCGTCTCCCTTCTTCACCTTCCCTGCAGCTTCCATCTTACGTCTAGCCGCATTACGTTGTGCCCTACGCTTTACTTGTTCGGGCTGGCTATTGTATGCCCTCTGTCGCTTGCTATCTGCTGTAGCATTAGCCTTTAGTTGACCTTTCTTAGCCACCTAGAATCCTCTTTAAATATGGAATAGTTTCACTCTTCTTAGGAAGAAACTCTTTCCAGTTCTCCCCTCCCTTCGTGATAGCTCTCTTCACGCTCCCGGCTCCAGCGTTATACGCTGCAACAGCCTTCTCATAATCCCCATCAAACTCTTTTAACATAGCACGAAGATAGTCCCTACCGAATCGTAAATACTCTTCCTTGCTCTTATTCTGAATAGGCGTAACACCATATCCAGGATTAGCTCCAGTCTTGGGCATCACTTGGGTAATCCCTTCAGCGCCAGCAGCAGATGTTGTCAAGTTTCCTTTAGCATCTGTATGTTTACCACCACTCTCTGTTCCTACAAGCTTATTGAGCACTTGCTCAAAGGAGAAGCTGGGTTTCTGTGCCTGAATAGGGGTAGGAGCTTCTACAGGCCTCTTGGCTGCATAATTCTGTTCCCAAGGCATCAACCCCTGTACTGCAGCTTTAATTGGCTCTGTGACCGTTTTAACAGCGTCTAGGGCCTGTTTCATAATGGGATTTAAATCCATCTCCCAAGGGAGAGGCCCTTGAGCCTCTGCTGCTGGTTTAGCTTCATCTGCCATATCAATTAACCTTTTCGTAGCTAGTTGGGGAAGTCCAAGGGCCAACGCCATCCCACTTATAACCATTAACCACTTGACCCGGCTTAAGCTGCTTAGGGTCTGGATAAACCTTCGGCAGGAAGAAGTGTTTGTTATCTTCCCAGTATTTTTGATAATCAGTAGTTCCTTCCATATGCGCGCCAATACGAATCAACTGATTCAGAGCATCCTGACTTTGCTTGAATGTCTGAGCCAATTGGGCATTGTTACGCATATCAACAGTGGGGAGACCTAAGCGGCCTGTTGTAGGGCCTTTAGCTTGGAACACCACACCAGTTCCGTTAAACGAGATGTCAACAGCATTCAAGAGCTTAACGCTGTCTGTACCAGGAGCAATAGCATCCAGACGATTGTTAATAGCCCCAACAACTGTAGGTTCGTAGTTCATCTGGAAAGCTCTCTTAGCTGCCTGAGCAAGCTGAGGATCTAGCGTACCGTTTTTCACCATCGTAGCGAATTGAGGGCCAGCTACAAACTTAGCCACTTCCTTCAAGCTGTTAGCATCTGCTTGTCCAGTTTGAGCGAGGAAGTTAGTTTGACGGAGGATGTTATTAACTCCTGTCGATGCCTCGGTGAGAGCCTTCTCTTTATCCTTCACCTTGCCAGTGTTAATGGCATCAATACCTGTATTCAGCATCTTGTAATTAGCAGCTTCAATCTGACCATTACCAACCACTTGCGGAGTCATAATACCGCTACCAGGCAGGTTATTCGTAAGCCAAGTGAAAGACTGAACAGCTTCTGCACTGTTCTGCAGAGGAATACTGTTAGGCAGCAAGCCAGAGGTAGCAGTAAGAGCCAGCAGCTTAGGGCTATTCTGCATAGCCATAACCTGAGCCTGCGTGATTAACAGCTTCTTCTGATCTTCAAGCTGTTGCAGATTGCTCTTAGGATCAAACAGCTTCTGATTAACCTCGTTAAGCTGGTTCAAGATGCCTCGGTATGCACTAGCTAGTTCAGGATTCCCCTGAGAAGCTGCTGTAACTACAGCTTGCATTTGAGCGTGTTGAGCAGCATTCTGAGCTTGTGCCGATTCAGGAGTAATCTTCCCACTTCGTACACTGTCAGCCAAACTAGTACCTAGAGACGACAAGGCATTGATATTGGTAGATGCCAGATCGGTAATAAGCCTAAAGCCAAGTTCCTTCTGCTCTCGTGCAGCAATCTCAGCATTGTATGTACCTTGAGCACGCTTCTCGCCATTCTGCTTAATCTGATCTTCCCAAGCCTGCTTAGTGCGGATAGCACTCTGAGAGGCATTCAGGATTTGATTGGTAGTGTTCTCATCAGCACCAGGAGGGATAATGTAGCCTTGCTGCTGTGCTGTAGAGACAAGCTGCTCTCTACGCTTCGATTCAGTTTCAAGCTGTTTCTCAATCTCCCCCTTCTCCGTAATTCCCCTCAAGCTGTCATTAGCCGATTTGAAATCCGTAGAATACTGAGGGTAGCCAGCTAGGTACTTATTACCAATAGCTCGCTGTCTAGCTGCAGCTTCTGAAGGCTGCATTTGTCCAGTAGCTACGGCATCGTTAATGACTGTCTGCTCTCTTACGAAAGCACCTACGACCCCCTGCTTTGCTTTCTCTGCTTCATCTTTACGATTCTGTACCAACCCCTTAGCGAAGATATCAGCTACATCTTCAACAATCTTAGGGAGAGCGAAGCCGACTACTTGTTCCTGAACAGGTTGTACTGGTTGGCTTCCAGCCCCACTGGGGCCAGAAAGCTGTGTTGCATTAGTTGAGTAGTCAGCCACTCTTTACTCCTTATTTGCTTTTTGATAATCGAGAACAGCATTCTGTGCATCGTTGTATCGTTGCTCCATCATCTTACGAGTTTCCTCGTCAACAGGGGCTCTACGAATACCATCCTTCATGCTTGTGGCATCAGGGATACCAGAACGCTTCATCATCAGGTACACAAGGTTGCTATCCTCTGTACGAAGACGCTGCCTAATAGCTGCGCTAGCAAGGGCTTGAGCTTGAGGGTCATCCTTGAATGCCATCAATGCCATGCCCACAACACCTTGCACAAACTCTGTATCTGTGTTCTCGGAGTTCAATTGATTCTTGTAATAGCGGAAGATGTCATCTACAACACCCTCAACATCTTTCTTTTGCTTCTTGATGTCCTTAGACCATTCCTGAGACAGAGCATAATACTCTCTGGTATCTGCAGTACCAAAGCCAAACGCTGCTGCCCATGCTTCTGCTGTAGAGACGCTAGGATCAATTGCATTACCATACTGATCCAACACCTTATGACCTTGCAGCAGCACAGCAGCCTTAACTCCATTATTCCAACCAGAGCTAATCTTAGCCACTTCGTTCATCATGGTTAGGAATGTTTCAGGGCGAGTTTGTTTTTCAAAATGCCCATTGAACCAGCGAGACATAGAGCCTAAAGCATTCTGCACTCTACCGCCATCCTTTAACCACAACTGTCCAGAAGGGCTAGCCATCACCACACCATAAATACCTTCTGTGGAAACCTTGGCAAAAATCTTACCCCATCCATCCATGTTGTAAGGAGCTAACGAGGAGAAGTCAATATCTGTCTCTTCCTTCGTCAAGTCTGTAAACATCTTATTAATCAGGACGCTCTCAGCACCTTCCATCAGAAACTTACGAGTAGGTTCGTCATCAGGAAGAATATCTCCACCCAAGAACGAAGACACTGTAGCAATCGGAGTACCCCACATAAACAGATCGAAGAGCGTGAGCTTGATACGATCATTCAGAGGAATACGTCTATTAGTAATTTGCAGAGCAGCCTTAATAGGAATCTGCAAGAACTGTAGGGCGACAGAGGGAGAAGTTTGGTTATACGGCATATCCCCTGCAAAGTTCATATCATAAGACAGAGCACGAGCTTCAGAGAATGCTTCATCCCGTACAGCCTTATCACTAAGATTGCGGCCTAAGCGAAGATACCTATCGTATACGGCAGCAGCGTGTCCAAGCAAGTTAGCCTGTTCAGCGATGTCAAAGCCGTATTCCTGCATCTTCTCTAGCGGCTTATTAGCAGCCCGTACAACCCTATTACTAGAGTTAGCTGCTTCTCTCAGCGTACCTCGTACAAGATTATTCTGATCCACACCCTCAAGCGCACCCCATTCATCTACAAACTTAATGAATTCCTTATCAGAAGCATTAATCCAGCTACCTCCCATACCGCCCTTATGTGCTAAGTAGGCAGTAGCATATCTCTCTACCGAACCCTTAGCCCAGCCTACAGGATTGTAAACCCATGTACGCATAACCTGGTGAGGTTGCACGATGAACTGACGAAGAGGGTTAGAAGCAATGTAAGCATTGAACACAATACCCTTATTCAAACCGCTTACGTTCTTAGTAGCGAGCCCTAATGCAGCACGCTCTACCGAAGACAGTCCTTTCTCTCCTGCTGTTGTAGCAATAGCTCGCATACCCATCTTGAACGCTTCGTCAATGGAATTCAGGTAACCATTCTCTAGGTAGTTTACATATTCCCAATTCGTACGAGCATCTCCAGAGAACTTGGAAGTCATAGCACCAGGTTGGCCTACATCAGCTATATTGCTAGGCCATTTACGGCCACCCATACCATTGCTAGGGAATGCTTCAGCAAACTGATCCAGAATACGAGCCTTAGCTGTATCTAGCATCTGCCTAGTCATAGTACGCCCTGCAATCGATTTAGCGGCCTTTGTAGCGCTTTCTACAGGGTGCATGACATAGGAGTTATCCCCTAGTTGATTAGGGGCGCTAGCGTCCTCTAAGAGCTTCCCACGATGCCTCTGTGCAATACGCCCACTGGCTTGTTGAATATCCCAATACTCGTCACTGTCTCGGCTAATAGCACGATAGTCATCACGAACTGAATACTCTCCACCAGTGTTCTTAGCTTGCCTATCGGCAAACAACTGAGCTTCCTTGGTATCCCCAGCTACCGCTACGGTACGCTTCTTTGTCACATTCCCTGCAGAATCCCTGATAACCTCGTCAACAAACTTAGGAGCAGTATACTGAACCTGATAATAACCTTGACGATAGTTCAATACTTGATCGCTATCCCTCAGTCCTCTCAGATATTCAGTTGGTGTATTGCGAACCATAATATGCTCTGCAACCTCTCCATTGAAGTCTACAGGACGACGGAATGCAGCTACAGTGCCGCCCTTGTTGTACAAATCATCTAGGGCATCCTTGGACAGCGTAAGCACCATATCCGAAGAAGGATCGTACACCTTAGCTTTGTTAATATTCTTTTGAATCGGCTTAGCAAAGAATGTATCCTTGCTATTCTGAAATACTTGGAAGCCCTTGTTCTTGAGGCTTCGCACTACATCATAGTTTTCCAAATAGAAGTGACCATCCCAGAAATCTCTCCAAGCCTTGATTGCACTGATCTCATCAGGCCCGAATCCACGAGCAATAAGGTCAGCTTGATCGTAAGGAATGCCATTGAGATTCGCTTCACGAATATAGTCATCAATTTTTGCCTTTGCTAAATCACCAAGCTTAACGTATTGGTCTGTGTAATTGGCTGCGTATGATAGCATTGTCTTTTCAGCTCTCGACACAGCATCTGTTGCCACTGTTGCAGGAGTGGTGATCTTCGTATCAAGCATCGAAGAAGCATCAAAGATATAGCGAGACAAGCTGCTCTTACGGCTAGACACCAGAGCGGGTGCTCTGTCAAACCAGTTGAATCGTGTTGTTAGTTTATCGAAGTTACCAATGTCATCTGCAGAGAATTCATAAGGAGTACGAACACGAATGAGATAATCACCAGGAAGGTCACCAGCCTCTTCTAAACTAACTGGCACATGGTCAATCCCTTGCTTCTTCAGCAGGGTGATATCCTCATCTGCTACACCATAATGACGAAGAGCAAACTTAGCTTGTTCAATAGCTTCCTTAGCTGTAGACCACGAGCCATCATTAGCTCCGTACACAGCATCAGCAAATACACGCCCACCATCGACAGTGAAGGAAGACATGTTCTCATTCATAGTCATACCTGTGGCATTAGAGAAGTCATTAACTACATTCGCCTTAGCAGCAGCCTTCTCACCAGGAGTGAAATAGGTAGCGCCAGTGTTATGAACCATATCTACAAGTTCATCAGAAGCTACAGGTTTACGCAGGTTCTTCTGAATATCGAAAGGCTTAGAAGCTACTGCCCCGCTCTCTGTAGCAGCTTGAGGGAATGTGTTATTAACTACAGCCTGTTGACGGCTAGTGCCGTAGAAAGCCTTAGCTGCTTCATCGCTTTCACTCTGCACTACGATGTCATTAATCGCTCTAGCTTGCTGAGGGTTGCTCTGATTAGCAATCTCACCCGGAGAAGCAGGATTAGACTGATGCACGGGGCTATTCATCTCAATACGCTTAGTCTTATCTTCGTACGGAAGCTTCTTCTGCGGATTAGGAAGCTGTGCGCTAGGGGGGAGCTTATCCTCTACCAATGTCCAATCGGCACGATGTACTTCCTCAAAATCTACATCAGACACATCAGGGGCAGGCTTACGGCCTGGTGTGGCCCTAGTGCCTCCATATGCAGCTTCCTCAGCAGTACCTGCCCTAGCTGCTTTACCTGAAGCAGCCTTAGCAGCAGTATTAGTTTTACCACCCCAACCCAAGCCCACCACATCTAGGATAGTGCTAATGGTATCCATAGCAGCTTCCTTGTCACTATAGCCAGACAGCCAAATCTCATCCATCTGTTGAAACTTAACATACTGGTTTTCATTACCGAAGATGATGGAGCTATTGGCACCGATGGCATCTACAAGCTTCTTCGTAAAATCTACTCGCTCTTGCGGATTCATAGCTTCAATCTTGTTACGAAGCTTCAGCTTAGTACCGCCCTTATCCACACCAGCCTTAACAAAATCCCACAGAGAGAACTTCTCACCAGAAACCTCAGCAGCTTGTTTAGCCAGTTTAGCTGTAGTGTAATTCGCTACACCTGGAATTACTGAAGCAATTGCATCAAATAATGCACTTCCAACATTACGGTTTTCAGTAGAAGCAATATGAGCATTAACAATACCTTGCGCCTCCACTCTGGCCCTCTGAGTTTCTGCAATAGCATCTGCAGTAGAAACACGAGCTTCCTCCTGATCCTTGCTCTCTCCGTTACTACCTCGTGCTAGCAGGTTCGTATGCAGAGTAGTGAGATTATCACGAAGAGCGAAGGAAGCCTTATAACCTTTAACTACCTGCTGTTTTGTCTCAAACGGAACAGAGCTATCTGCCAAGATATTCATAATCGTCTTGGTGTCAAGATTATCCGTCTTCGTATCAATATCCTGCTGCAGCATCTTCTGTGTAGTAGACATACCCTGTTGGGCTTCCAGAAGCATTTGCCGATAGTTATTAACAGCCTCTTCTGGATTTCCTGAGAGGAGTGCCGTAGTAGCTGCCCTATTCCTCACTGCTCCCTCTGGAGGGATTGTAGTGCTTTGCTGAGGAGCTTGAATGAAGTCATCCAGTTGAATATCTGGTTGCTGTTGTCCAAAGCCCTCGTCTAGAAAATCCGCCATTGTATTCCTTAATTATTTGCTGGGACCAAACAGAGTGCTGAAACCGCCTGCTCCTTGGAAGATTGTAGAACCAATCCCATAAATCTGATTACCGAAAGCCACTTGATTCTGGCCTCGTTGGATATCCGCCTTAGCTGTAGCTGCATCTTGCAGGAAACCACCAATACGTCCTGCACGAGCCTCACCACCCACATTGCCACCTAAGCCAGTGGACAAGCCAGTGCTCAGTGAACCGAGTGCCCCTGCCTCACCAGAACTGTATGCTGTACCTGTATTCACGCTAGACTGGATAATACGAGCACGCCTTACACGCTCCTCTCGTACCTGTCTACGTCTGTCTTCTGCTGCGGCTTGGGCTTGAGCAGCCTTCTGCTCACTCTGAGCTTCCTCTTGTGCCCTTTTGTTCCTGTCTGCAGCCGCCTGTGCTTGTTGTTGACCCTGGTAGGCCACAGCAGTACCGGCTACCGCAGCGGCAGCAGCAATACCCGCAATAATAGTAGTTGTTGCGATTGCCATATTAATACCTCTTTGTAAATGCTACTTCACATAACTTATGTCCACGCTTCTCTAGCGATCTAAAGGACACAGCCGAACTAGGGAGAAGAGACATTGTAGATTCATCTGCTACCTCACTAGCTTTCTTTTCAAAAGCTTTAAGAAGAAGAAAACCAGCTCGTGTCTCACGGAATGTAGGCTCAACCCACCAGAACACCTCTGCCAGAGTTTGTATGTTTGGATTGAAGGGGTTGGGGGTGAGAATAGCTCCAAGGGCTCCTACATTCCCATTGAAATCTTTAGCCACCCATGCAGTTCCTGCATTTGCTCCTTGAGCCGCAAGCTGGTAGAGCCTGTCTAGATTGACAAGCTCAGGTCTTTGTAATTCTTCTGTCAGCATTCGTACAGCCGCTACTTCTACAAACCATTCTAAATCTTCAATGCCTAACGGCTGTACTGTTGTTGTCATGTTATTTGATTTCCATTAAGCGTAAGGCTCCAGCCTACAATCTGACAATCCTTACCAGGTTCTGTTTCCATATACATCTGGAATGCTCTACCAGCACCTCTCACTTTATTCTTCGTAGTGAGAATGCTAAAGCCATTATCGAATGCATCACCGCCAGCATTAGGGAAGAACGGTTTAACATAGCGATACACTTGGAACATCGTAGAGAACTTCTTAGATACCGAACTATTACTAAAATTCCATTGATACCTAACCCTACAGCCTGACTGATGCAGAGGAGTACCTTCCGAATCTGTTGTTGTTTCTGTACGATACATATGGAAGACGAGATAAGGAATCTGCTTCTTAATCGCACTATCTCCTGCTGACTGTACACCTGTATAGCCGAAAGCCTTAGCATCCATACCTACACCATCTACATCCTTCCAATCCTTCCATTCAAGGCTATTAAACTCTCCGAATGTGAAATTGAATGTGGTGCCGTTCTTAATCAGTAACAGATACTTAGTAGATTGAAGGCTTGACCTAATCTCTTCAATACTAACCAATACATCATCTGTATTAGCTTGTACCTGGTCATTCTGTACGAATACATCAGTACCATCAGGATTAACAGTGAATGCTGAAGATCGGAACAGACTAAACACCTCAGCTCCGAATGTAGGCAGATTCATAATCCTATTCACACTGAAAGCGCTTAGGGTAGAATCGAATACTAATTCCTTAGTGATTGAATCGTCAGTGAATGGCACTCCTTCCTTATAAATCCATCTCACTTTCTTGGTAAGCAGATCGTATGAACCGATTACATTCAGCTTCGAGACATTAGGAATATTCTCGTAGAACTTCTGAATGGTTTGCAAGGTCATGTTCTGAACTGCCATGTCCCCTAGTTCATTTCTACCGATGTAATAGATACCATCTTCCGACCAGTAGTAGGCCTTATTGCCTTCCACTACGATAGAGCTTTCCGACAATACACCGAAGGAACTGATCTTAGTGGCTTTATAATTGGTAGCGCTAAAGCCATAATCATTACCACCAGTTACCGACCAGATACCGTTAGAGGCAAACACAATCAAGCTTGTCTCTAGGTTACGGAGAGCGATAATACTCTTAGCGCCTGAGATACGAACGAATCCGCCATCTGTATCGATGACATCAGACTTATCTCTTGCGGTAGGGTCCCCATCCTGGTAGCACTTATAGAAGTCAGCTTTGCTCTTTACAATCTGAGAGAAGAAGATGTAATTAGAATACTCAGGGCTTCTAGAATCTCCCCCTACCACTTCCCCATTAAATCCTGCATAGAATACTCGCCCAGCGAAATCAGCTACACAAGTGACCCCTCCTGTAGTTAGGTCTGGACGGATATCAGGGATATTAAATACAAGCTCTGGATACTTAGTCTTATTCGCAGCAGCTTGTTCAATACGAGACTGGCCTCTACGAAGCACATCGATAATGAAATAACCCTTAGCCGATGTGGTAGTAGCGCCTAGCACTTCCGTATACAGATTAAAGAACACTCGTTCAAACGGAGCCTGCCCTGATGTTACTGCTTGGAACTGCAAACCGGGCCACACCTGCTCAGAGTTACTAGGATACTTCCCAAGCTCCTGCCTATAATCCCAAGTGATGTCATGGAGATCACCAGCAGCATTTCTACGAGGGATACCCCAAGATTGGTTATACAGATTATATGCGTGCTCTACGCTAGTATCTGGCCCTCTGAATGATGGGTCTGTCTCGTAGCTAGGGATAAGGGTTTCTTGTATCCCCCATACATCTCTAGTGAGTAGTCGCCCGTATTCCACTGTAAAACCTGGATAGGTAACCACTGCTACCGTATCTGCTCCAGACACCACCACCAATCGCCCCTCTAAAGAAGCGAAGGAATATCTAGTATTCTCTTGGAACGAGGAGAGCGTTACTTCTCCCTGATAACCAGCAGACAGAGGATTAATATTCAGATCGAAGAAGAACAGCTTCTGACCCATCTGAATAGCTAGGAAGTCTTTTGTTACATCACCTCCCACAGTGAGCCATCGGAACGTATTCACCTTAGACGAATTAACATTAATCTCTGTCAGCAAGCTATTACGAATCTGAGCATCTTTCTCGTAGCCCAATCCTAGACGCCTATTAACAGTGCCCTTACGATTAAGCTCGAAGTTCTCTACATCTACGAAAGCATTAGGTGGAAAGTTTAATTCACTTGCCTCGGTAATCAATCCTTTTACGAAGGAGTTAATCTCCGCTCTTTGACTTTGCTTTGGCATTTGTTTCCTTAGTCGCTAGGTAAAAGTCAATAACCGACTTAGCTACTTTACGGTCTGTAAACATGCCAGTCATGATGTCAGGGATTTTACCTCCCCGACCTTCCGTAACGATTACGTAGCTCTTAGGGTGTTCCCTGTGCGGCTTAATATAATAGCCTTGATACGATTCTTGATAATCACTCACTTCCTGTCCTTTCTTCCGTAGCTATGGTAACGAACACCACCGTGGGTTCTCCAAGCCTTACGGGCTAGCCATCGCTGTTGCCTATTGGCTTTCTGTTCACTCTTCTGGTCTGCCATCTGTTTCAGCTTGAATGAGGCAGTGCTCTTAGCTTCCTCTACAAGGGCTGCAAAAGCGTCTGTAGGCAAATCAGGAACAAAGTCATCTACCAGGAAGAACTCAGGATCAAGATAGGCTAGGGCCTGTGTCTTGCTCTTCTTAAGCGTACTGTCCAGTGTCTTGTCATAGCTGTCGCAGACAATGTAACGATCATCAAACGATGTCCAGAACATAGGAGCAGAGTTATTCAGAATAAGCAGCTTAGTGCCACTCACATCCGTAATCACTTCCACATTCGGATTACTAGTGGTACGATTAGAGGTATAACGAAGGAAGTCGTCAGGATACTTATATTTCACTTCCTGCATGAACACTTCGTTAGCATCTCCTGTCTTATGACTCTCGTACTTGAAGAATGTAAGCTCTTTCAGATTCTCAGGTACTTGTAAGTGAGTAGGGAGGGCGAGATTACCAGAATGCTCTAGCTGAATCAGTTTCTGTGTATGAGGCCAATTACGATTACTAATCATCTCGTAGAAACAGCTACGAACGATGTTAGCTACCTGGGTCGCTTCGATCGTGTCATCAACACTGTTGACATCATCACTATCCAGGTCATTAAGTACATCTTTCACGATCTCTAACAGTGTTAACTTTGGCATTATGTTTCCCTAAGCAATGTCAGAATGCTATTGGCATTTGAGATAATCAAACCACCAGTTACCGAAGAGGCTGCGTATAGCTGAACGTAATCACCAGCATTGAGGTTGGCAAAGCCAAAGCCATTCAGTTGACCGTAATCACCACCACTATTAGACTTCACAATAACCTTACGAGGACCGAAGGTGGTACCATTCACCCTATATTGAACACCAACCTTAGCTGTGTTAGATGGGAACGATGAGATATTAGCCCACAGATCAATTCGGTAAATGCCTGTCACCGGGACAGTAAGCTGATTAGTGGTGAATGTAATACCACCAAATAGCACCTCACTAGCCCAAGGGGCGCCTGTGCCAGTAATCAATACGTAATCTGTATTGGTGAGTAATGTGGAATCTACAGCGGCAGTCATGGCGAAGTTATTAGTGTTATTAGTAATAGTCATGTTACCGTGAACATGATCAGTCTTAGCCACTAAGCCATTAGCGCCATCTGTGCGCATATATTTATTTGTAGAGCCTGCATCTCCTGTGGCCCCTTTCAGGTCTGTTGTATCAACTTGTTTCCATGTACCACTACCGGAACCATTAGCAACGTACACTTTATGGTTAGAGGCTGTAGAGACCCCCTTAGGTTCATGGAGTTCTGCTTCTGGAATCAAGCGGTGTTGAATAGTCAAAGCGATTCTCCAAATAAAAATAGGGACTGCAGAGCTTTTGGCCCCACAGCCCCTAGAGGATCAAGTACGTTGCTTGTAGATATACTTGAGAGTCAGCGTAGCCTTACCAGCGTCCTTAGTGACGGTAGTGGGGCCAGTGTACGTAACCTTCTCGGCAGCAGTAGTACCTACAGCCGCGTTAGTTGCCCAAGTACCTGCCAGCGAAGCAGACAGATCAATCGAAGTATTAGCCACGTTAGCCAGGTTAGCAGCAGTGAGCGGGATACCATTCGTACCGGGAGTAGTGCCACCATAAGTCAGAGTACCAGTGATGGTAATCGGGCTATGGACGCTAAGAGTAGCACGAGTAAAGCGAGCACCCTTCGGCAGAACAAACGGAGGAAGATAACCAGCACCGTTAGCAACCAGCTCTTGTGCAGTAACTTCAATGGTGAGTTCATGTTCTGCACCATATGTATGGTCAGTACCAATGCTCACACCTGTATTACGGGAACCGTATTGCGTAAAAACGTTACGGCCCGAAGAATTTTCATACGACATATTCTATTCCTTATTAGGCGATGTTAGTAGCGTCAGTAATCAGGATACCCAGCGTATCAACGCGCTGAGTGCCAAGGCCCCAACGGCAGCTAGTAACGAATTCGTCACGACGCAGATCCTTATTACGCTCACCTTCCACCTTGGGCATACGACGCCATGCACCCATAATAGGCTTAGTGTTATCGTCCGACAGGCTCATGAAGACGTTAGCAACACCATTAGTGATGGTAGTAGTGCCGTCACCAAACGAACCCTTATCCAGACGATTCGAAGTGATGATGTTCCAGCCATACAGGTTCATCAGGAACGAGTGTTCGCGATCAAAACCATTTTCCAGGATACGGGCACCAAACGGAGTAACGTCACGGTTAATAGTAACCAGACCGTCCAGAGTAGCAGCCACAACCGGATCAGCGATAAAGACACGACCAGCAGCAGGCACGTTAGCCTTGTCGAATGCCAGCTTCATCTTAATCAGATGCGACAGAGCAAAGACACCATTCGTTTCAGCCGAAGCGATACGATGGGCAAAGCCGTTAATCGTATTGGCAGCAGCATTAGTCTGCGAGGTATTAGCCTTACGCAGGAAACGAGTTTCAAACGTTTCTTGAATGGCACGGGTCGATTCCGAGCTACGAGCCGACATCAGGGCTTCAACCTGAGCACCATCTTCACGCAGTTCATCTGTGACATACCAGGCATCACCAATGTAATCGGTAATGGTAAGAGTCACTTCACCCGATTCAATCGGAGTGTAATCAAATGCTACGTCTTCAGCGCCATCCTGAATGGTAACTGTACCAACCGTCTTGATATGCAGCGTAGTACCCGAACCGAAGTCAGACACGTTACGATACATAACACCCGGAAGCATACCGTCATGCAGGTTACGCAGAATGAACGCAGAGTACTGTTCAGCTTCAATAAAAGCTGTGCTATTAGCACGATTCTGAGACATGTGTTATTTCCTTATTTAATGACCAAAATATTTCTTATAAACTTTAGGATCGGTGAGGTCATAAACGCTCATGCCTTGTGTATGCAGTTCTTCCACCATACGATTGGAACGAATACGCTCTTCATTCAATTCGGAAGAAGAGGCGCCTACACTAACACTTACGTCATTACGTTTCACAAAACTATCCTGAGCAGGGGAGAAACCTGCTGTATTAACGTGGGTTGACATTGGAGCAGTTGTGCCCTGTTTATTAATAGGCTGCTCATTGACACCCATCATTTTGAGAACCGCCTTGGGACTCCTAGCTGCCAGAGCTTCCAGTTCTTGAACCGAAAGACCAGCCTCTTGCGCTGCTTGAATAAATTTCTTGCCTGCTTCTTCTTGAGTACCGAATGCCTTAGTGGCAGTAGCTACAACAGCAGCTTGGTTCTCTTTGGCAGACTTTTCTGTATCGCGCTGAGTCAAAGTACGATTAACTAATTCAGCAATATCCTCTGGGGCTACAGACGCCTTCTGGTTGGAAGAGTCATTCACCTTGTTGAGTAGTTCCTGTACAGTACGTTCAAGTTCAGCTTGCTTATTAGCGTCAGTTTGTTTAGCTTGTACCTGGGATTCCAGATCACGCTTCTCTTGCAAAAGCTGTTGAATGAATGTTTGCGCATTAGCTGCACCCTTAAGTGCTTCCTCTACGCTATTGTATTTAGGAACACCTTGCTCATTACGAATAGTCCCAAGCAGGTCTGCATAAGGATTATTGTTCTGAACACTCGTAGCTGCTGTAGCTACATTGTTGTCCTGGGTCGCAGGAGTATTCGTTTGATTACTAAACATTGTCTGGTCAGACATGTAGTTTCCTTTATGATAGTATTGGTGCTAGATGTAGGAATCAAACCTACGACCTTCACATTACAAGTGTGTTGCTCTATCTGCTGAGCTAATCTAGCTATGTTCTTTTGTTGAGACGGAATTACCCTTATGTATATTCTCAAGGAGCACGCCTACGGCTAACTCACTCGCTCGCTTACACTCACTCGCTCACTCGACTACGCTTACGCTACGTCTCACTCACTTGAGTAAGTACCCTCCAAACGGACTTTTTTGGACACTAAATTGAAAATTTATTTCAGTAGAGCGCAGATTTCTTCGAGCGCACGCTCGTAACCTACTGCGTCGGCCTGAAGATACGCCCAATTAGCAATGCCGTAGGCATCCTTTGAACGAGTGCTTTTGTTATTTGAATCTATCTTTTTGCGTAACACTTCTTCTAATCGTTCTCGGAACGCTAACGAAGAGAGGAAAGAAGCCTTTACTTCGGCTTCCTTTTCCTTCGTCAATCCTGCTGTAATGCTTGTCTTCATTGCGTAACCCCTTGGGCTGCGCCATCCATTGCAACTCCTTGCTCAACAGACAAATCCTCTTGCGCTTGATTCGCAAGACGGGAGGTTTCCTGTTGCTCAAAGATAGCAACGTTAGGCTTATACAAGTCCCAACGATTAAGACCTAGTACGTCCTCTACGAGGGCTGCTAGAGACTTTGTACTCGTATGAGGCATAATCAGTTGACCAATCGCTCCTGCGTACACCTGGTTAAGGTTCTGCATTAGCTGCGCTTGAGCAGCGAAGTGACGAGCACCAATAGGACGGAGAATGCCGGAGGCTGTGATATCGTCCTTAGTAATGTCTAGGAACTGCTGTACGCCTAGATCATCATCCATCACTCGTACCACATCGTTCTGGTCAAGATTGCGTCTAGATGTCTCTAACATAGCGTTAAGAAGCTTTTCCAGAAGCTCAATCTCAAAGGTAGTGATTTTCTCTTGGAAGATACGACCAGCAGCATTATCAAGCTGCTGCACTTCAAAGGCAGTCTTCTCACCAGGAGTACGAATACCCATAGCTTCACGAGGAGCACCAGCATACTGTTCCATACGCATCTCTAAGCGATCAATAGCATTATCTGCCTGAATCACCCATTGAGCATTCCTACCAAGCTCTGTGACACTACCATTCTCATCAATGTGAATCTCTGCACCAGGTGCCCATTCAAAGGCTTCTACTTCACCTGCGATAACCAATGGCGGTAGGACTGCAAGGTCCATTGCGTCAGCCTTAAGATTCTCCAAGTGGTCGATGCGATACTGCATACCCACGAGGTTATCAAGAGGACCCATCGCCCACAGATTATCAGGGCGCTTGCGCCAACCCACATGGTAAATAGGAGGCCCACCAAGCCAAGAAGGAACTGGTTCATTGTGAATCACCCACATTCTGTCAACAACGGTTACTCGTACACCACGATAGACCTTGTTGGTTTCGCTATCGTGAATGTCCCCATAGAACTCTAGAAACTCTACATAGTTGCTTTGCAGGTATTGAGAGTAGTTACCAAAGCCATCCATCTGGTAGCCTTGTTGCTTATCCATCTCCTCAATGCCATATGCGTTCATATGAGCAACCATCTTATCCCGATTGAGCAGGGCTTTCTTCAGCCAAGCATTATCAGGTTCATCCTCTGCCATCATATACAGCTCACCGATATTACGGAGGCTACGGATGATTTTATATGTGTCCTGGAAGCTCTGGGCTGTCGGGTTGAAAACGATGTCATACGGGCTGATTCTGCGAACCCTAGGGCCAATATAGATGGGAGTTTTCTTTCCATATTGATCGTCCCGATAGGAAGCCTCAAAGTCTACTGTAGCAAAGGCATTACCGAAGTCGATATAGTCATACAGAAGCTGAGACATCTCAGTACGGAATCCGCTCTCCCGGCACTTATTACCCATGTAAGCTTCGATGGCTGTAACCTTCTGCTTGACAGCATCGTTCTTGCTATACCCCTCCCACTTCAACCATTCATCATTAGGGAACAGAGCACTGATATAATTGGAATGAAGGTTGTCTCTAATCTGGCATAGCTTCGGGAGCGTCGTCGAGTTTTTCCATGGAAGAGTACGGTTAGTTGTAGTAGTAGTGTCTGTAGCGAATACATAGTCTCTCAGCTCACGCCATTGATCTCGTTTAGGCTGTCGTTCAGAGTTCAGTCGAAACCACTCTTGTGCAATATATTTGGCCATAGGGTCCTGGCCATACTTCTGACATAGTTCTAAAGGCTTGCGGGCCATAGTTATCCTTAATATTTAACGGAAGGCTACGCCCCCGAATTTTCCGTGGAACTGCAATACATTCGTAGCTTTACCGAAGTCTCTACTATTGCTCTTAGGCTTCACTGCAATTGCTACAGCATTAGCTAAGGCATCCTTAATATCGTCATGTGCTGGGCGAGCCTGGATAAGCTCTTCTTCCAGAACATCTGTATAGCCGCCCTTGAAGTGCCAGATAGATTGGTTCTCATATCTGTGCTCTAAGGCCGCAGCAATACGTTCTTCCTTATTACCTTCGTACTTGAGAGGACGATACTCATCAATAGATAAAGACATACCTTCACTACGCATAGTGTCCTTTAGATCGCGTACAATCACTGCCTGAGCCACTGTAACCTCAGCCCTTAGCTTCTTGAACTCCCAACGAGAATGAAGCCTCTTAAGGGCTGCAAAGTAGTCTCCAATACGTTCACCCTTGAAGCGATCAATATCTAGAATGTAGATGAAGCCATCAGGATCAATGCCAATTACTACGATAGCTGTGAAGTCAGCTTTCTTACGTAGAGAGAAGGCGAAGTCAATTGCAGCATAGACATTAAGTTTCTTTCCCTTGTAATGCCAGTATCCGCCCTCCTGACGCAAAAACTTCTTGTCATAGTACTGGAACCTATCTGCATTAATTCTATTTGATCCTGAGTCGTTTGGATCGTTGTAGTACTGTGCGAAGAACTGAACCTTATCTACATACTGTGCCCTAATCTTAGAGAGCACTTGAGCATCAAAACCAAAGAACTTCATATCGACAGGGCGCATTACCTTGGGCCACAGGAAAGAGCCATCAGTTTCTACGGTGTGCTCCTTAATCTCCCACACCATCGCCCTATCTGTTACTTCCCCTTCCGAGTTGTAAAGGTCGTACTCTTGAGTTTTCCAAGTCGCATAAATATCAGCAGGGTGATAACGAGTGCCACAAGCAAGAGTAAAACCACCAGCATTAAGAATAGAGGTAAACTGAGAAGCCTTCTTAGCCACAGACTCACGTCCGTCCTCAGTATAAGCATTCTCTGGCACAACCAAGTCATCAGGAATGAGAATGTCTGCGTGCCAGCCAGTAGTGTTGGTAGTAAGACCTGCTGTAGAAATTGTCGCATCTCTGATGCCCTCCTGACGCCTCTTAGGATGGTCAATACTAATACGTGTATTCGTCCACTTCTCTCGTTTACCTTCTTGCGGATTAATGTATTCCGGGAAGTAACGAGTGAAGACGCTGCTCTCGAAGATATTCTTAATCGCCCCTAATTGTGTCTCTGCAAGGTCTGCCGTAGCAGAGATGTAGAGAATAGTAACTTCAGGGTGACGAGTAACAATCCATGCCGCCCATGTAGCCACCATATGGCTCTTTAAATGGGCTCGTGGGAGCATAATAAGCTTGTTGGTAATGCCTACCTTACCTTGACCGAATAAGGTGTATTCCTGCATCCATTTGAAACAATCTCTATGGATGTCTCCATACATATAGCCTGGATTGACTAGCTGGGCGAAGAAGAATAAATCTTCCTTAGCAGTCTCTCGAATCTGCTTAACCTGCTCAGGCATCTTGTCAATCTTCTTTAAGGCGTCTGCTAGCCACTGTTCCATTATTTAAACAACCTCACAATATCTGCCTGGTAATCTTCAGCAATACGCTCATCCTGAGCCATCCTACGCTCCTTCTCTTCCTTGGAGGGTCTACCTGCTCCTCGTGCCTCCCAGCCCCTATCTGCTAGCCATTTAGCTGCTTGGAAGCTGCCTCCTGAGGCTTGACTAATGGCAGAGCGTACACCTTGACTACGGAGTTTATATTCCAGCTCGAATCTCCATTCATCAACATGCTTCCGTAATTGTTTGTTGTCACAGATACGGAGCCAGTGTTTCCATCCCAGAAGACAGGTTGTGGCAAATTCGTATTCAGTGGGGTCTGCGATGAGTAGGTATAATCGTTTGAGAGATGGTAGATATCGTCCTTCGTATTCATAATCCTCTTCCTTAAGCGTATAAACTGCGGTATCCGAGTAAGCTACTTCAAGGAATAGGCTCTGTGTGAATGGCCTCCCCTGGTCGTCCTTCATCTTGCTTTTCGGAGGCAAGAGTTCTTCTAGCGTTTTCATATCGTTCATAGTAATAATCCCTTTCAGCTACTACTTCGTCTGCTCTGGCAGCTTCCCTTGCAAGAAATTCCCCATCCTCTCTGTAAAGCTGGGCACCTGTGCAGGCTTCTCTATTGGGGGTAGCTGGGGGATTGCTGGGACGACTTGGCCTTTGAGACAGCAACCTGAGAGTATCAGCAAGCTTACGGTTAATAGTGTTAATCTTTTCATCTTTCTCTTGTCCTAGCTTAAAGGCTTCATATGTGAGGATTTGCTCTTTGGCTCTCATCTGAGCTTCAGCACTAGCCTTCATTTCCATTTTAAGAGCCTCTAGCGCCTTTGTTTTATCATCATGGTGCCAATACCATAGACCGAAGACAAAAGCGGTTAGGAAGGCGTATTTGAGTATTTGTTGCCAAGGCATAATTTCATCTCGTAGACACGTCTGTTCTGTAATCCTTGTACAAACTTACCACCAGCAAAGCTCCATACAGGCTCACCTTTAGGTCCGAATGCTAGGGCAGTGCAAGCTGCTTCATATTTTCTTTCGCTTAGGAGTTTATTAGCTCTAGAGTTACAGAAACCAGAAACGCCAACATTATAAGTAAACAGAGTAAAAGCATCGTATTGGTTTTGTGTTAATGGGACACTCGTACATTTGAGGACACCTGCTCCATATTCGGCTAGGCGAGTCTTTAAGAGAGCTTGACATTCCTGTTTAGAATATGTTTTTCCAAGAAGTACATTCTCTGTCTCACCATAGCAATATGTGGCCACTCCTCCTACATCTCTATATACTTTAGGGCTATATCCTTCCAATAAGGCAGCCCCAGATACCAGGGCTGCGCTTACAGTGCCGATAAGCCATTTATTAGCTTGATTCATATTTTTATTTACTCCGCTCAGGGCGGGCCGTGGTTGTGGTTAAACGACCTTTCCGCAATACACATCAGCCCACGAGAACGTGCAATTCGTACCGGCTTTTGTGTACGCTTCCAAAGTAACGACGAGGGATGGCCCAGCACTACTTGTCGTGTTCGCCAGGTCAAAACCAGCAGGCAAAGCGACAGGCGGCGTTTCGAGAATGAAATTCGACGGATACGGCCACGAACCGGGGAACGTTCCGCCTTCGTCCTGCGCAGAAATCAGAATCAACTGCGAAGTGCCGGCAGTGTTCTTGAAATTGGCGTTAAGGCGCGGGACAAAGGCGCCAGCAGTCAGCGCCGAGACATTGCAGTCCGCGAACATTTGCATGATGTCGCCGGGGACAATCGGTTCGCAGCATTGCAACGTCGCCGTGCCATTCGGGAACGTGACTCCGATATCAGTCAGCCACGTTGTCGGGTCTGCATTCGAGGCAAGCTGACCAGTGCCGCCCGGAATCGCGCGATAATGCGCCCCCGTCTGCGGGACATAAAAGCGGGTGGTATCCAGAACAGCCGCAGACGGCACAGCCAACCGGAAATTCACCGTATAACTCAACTGGATTCTGTCGTTGTCGGCGCCGCCTGTTGTGATATTGACCTGCCACCGCGTGTCCTGCCGGTAGTCCAGCGATGCAACTTTACTGAGTGCAGCAACCAAGGCGCTGCCAGTCCGTGCGGCAAACCAGCCGTTAGGGCCATTGCCAGTCACGCCGGTACCGACCCCGAATCCATTCGCCCCGGAAGCATTGTTTCCCATCAACCTGCCGTTACTGACAAGATTGGTGCCTTGCTGATTCGTGCGGGACTCCACGATTTTCGGGATAAATCCGTCCAGCCTGTCTTTGGCGACCCATCCACAATTCAACCCCAGCAAGGGGCCGGGGTGAACGTTATCAATCGTGCCTCCTGCAATGGAAGTGCCGTCCGAATTTGTCGCTGCGCCCGCCCAATCAACCACATAAACCGGCGCATTCGTTTTCTCTTGCTGGCGGATAAATTCGTTGATCTTTTCCAGCGCGACGCGTGTAAGCGTTCCGCCTGTCCCGACCGTGCCGCTGTTCGGCGGAATCGTGAACAGAATGGGTCGAATGCCGGCGCCGAGAAGCGTAGAAATAATCGTCGTTAAGTTGGCAATGGTTGTTGCATACGGGACAGATGAAACAATGTCATTCACGCCGCCGAATAGCGTGCAATAGTCCGGACTATATGCCAGCACGTCAGTCTGAATGCGAGCCAACATCTGCGCCGTGGTATCGCCCGATACCCCGGCATTATTCACGACATGAAAACGCCGCTTCAAGAAGGCGTTCATCCACGCCACAAACGACCCGGCTGACGAATAGACGTTGGGCGTCGAGGACGCGTTGGCATATTGCCGCGTGATCGAGTCGCCAAGGATCACCAGCGTATTCTTTGCGGTGCCTTTCGGTCGGGCCGGGAGCACGGCATTTCCAAGCCTCAATCCGGAGGCCGCGCCATTTTGAGTGCGAACGGTGGCTACGCCGGGAATATCAAGAATACCCATAAATCACCTCACGAAATAGTAATAGCCGGCTGCACGGTGACAGCGCCGTTGGAGTCGCGCGTCACAGCAGGCTGTGTAATTGTTTTAGAAGGCGTGCCTAAATAAGAGGCGTGCCATGCGTCGATAGCTCCTGGAAAGGATGTACTAGCCACATCAGTAGTAAATACTCCATTCTTGCCATCAGGCCATTTAATTATTGCAGTAGTGATTGCGCCATTAGAATCTCTCGTTGCACTCACTAATTGGAATGTTTGGCTGTAAGCCCATGTTGCCAGCTCATAAGCAGCAGCGTTAGCAGCAGAGGCTGCACTAGAAGCGGCACTAGATGCGCTAGAAGCGGCAGAGGCTGCAGAAGCACTTGCAGATGACACAGCATTATTGAATATCTGCTCTACATCTACACCATCTAGAATAAGAGAATCAGCATGAACAGCATCAGCATTCAGGAGGCTATTCCCATTCAGATCAATGGGCACCTCCATCGTATTCGGCTCACCATCTGGATTATCTCGATACAACACCTTCTGGTTTAGCTCGTCTTCAAGCTTCTGGAAGTTGCTATTAATACCGAGCAGTGTTAATACATTACTCAGACTGATCTTTGCCATTCTTAATTTCCTTTAGCCACTTCCATACGCCATGTGCGAGAAGGAAGATTACATAGACGAGAGAGAAGAGGGTAAGCCATTCAGGGAGAGGAACACCTAAGAAGACCAGCCCACCAGGAGCAGCCCCTAAGGTCACTCCCGCTTGTGGACTAGTAATATATTCAGTGACTTGTTCGACTACTTGCTTCATGGTGTGTTTCTCACTACGTTGGAGCCACCAGAAGCAGCCATATTATAAGGAGTATTCCCTGGATATCCGCTACCTGCCTCGTTATCGAATGTACGAGTGAAGTCAGTAGTACCAGCCAGCCAGTAACCTACGTTAAATCCTGCTACCTTGTTATTCGCAAGTTTAGTACTAACGCAGTTCTCAACGTAATAGCCCACCACTGTAGTACCGCCAACTGCGATAGGGTTGACAACATTATTGCAATCAATGATACAGTCATTAGAGCCCTTAATAGAAATACCTACTGGTGTACTGCCAGCGCCCTGGTTTACGATATAAATCAGGTTGTGGTCAATAAACGACTGAGAGAAGTTCTCTAGGTGAACACCTTGCGAAGTAACATTGGCATGGCTATGTGTTAAACTGAACCAAGGATAATTAGCATCCAGACGGAAGTCATAACCTACCTGAACAGCAATAGCAAAGCACTGACTGATATTAACACCCTCGATGTGGCCAATACCCTTGAAACCAGTAATCCCATAGTATACCTTGACATTATGGAGTACGAAGTCAGTAGGGGCACCTGTAGAGTAATTAGCCAGAAATACGCCAGACTCCATACCAGAGGCGTATCCTGTACCCATAATGTTAATATTCTCTAAGGTAGCGGCATGGCAGTTAACCAACTCAATGCCACGATACCATCCGGTAACATTGAAATTAGACGGGATCAACTGGAGGTTACGAAGAATAAGACGATCGGTAGTACGATTGTTTGTAGCATCGGATACAGAGAATTCCACATGGATACCTGTAACACTATTCACCTGATTAGTGGTTAGTGTCATATCCTCAATCGTAGTGTAATGAAGGTAGCTATCCTGAGCGATATAGACAAGCGCACCAGATACTACTTCACCCTTTAGGATTGTAAGCCCTTGACCTGCTCCACGAATATGAACTCGCTTGCTGCCAATAGTGATTGCACTAGAAAGACGATATGTACCAGGAGGGAAATACACTTCTGCAATCGTATTGTTATCCAGCGCATTGAAAGCCGCTTGGATAGCAGGAGCATCATTAGTAGTACCATCTCCTACAGCACCGTATTGCTTCACATCGACATATCGGCGAAGCTGTGTCTGTACTGTAGTAGCTGTACCGCTAGGAACAGTAAAGCCGATTAGGTTAGCACCACCTGAAGTAGCGAGTGTAGTAGAAGTAGGACGAAGAGCATCAGCAGCTTGATAGGCTGCAGTTACTACGCCGTCAGCAGCGATATAGTCAGTAGCCACTTCCTCAACAGCAGCCTGTACATTAGACGAACTAATAGTACCTGCAGGAGCGAAGTTAACATTAATTGCTTGAGCGATAGATCCTGGATTAGGGGCAGCAGCAGGAAGTGTCTGCCATGCTGTACCGTCCCAAGCTCGCATTGCGCCATTAGACATATTATTATTATTCCTTTATTTAACGAACGCGACGAGCACGAATAGATCCATTAACAGTACAGGTGCCGCCTGTAAATGCTGCATCAGCAACGCAGTAAACCGTAGAGGTACTTGTGATGCTAACTCGTACCGTAGGACTAGCAAGAGTAATAGATCCTAATCCATTATTCCACGATACGCCTGTTACCATATTAGAACCACCAAGACCTACTAATGTTGCAGAAGTAAGTCCGACCGATGCTGTATAGAAAGTACAAGTAGCGCCAGCACCTAGCGAGTAGTTAACAGTACCTTCAATATCCCAATCTCCTGGAGTCAAGGAGACACTTGTAGCATTAGCAGCGACAAGATTAGAAATAGAAGTGCCAGTAGTAGTATTAGTAATGAATTCACCTACACTGCCTGCATTAGCATTGTTATTAGTTGTTGTCCCAACAATACCTGCTGTTTGCGAAGGAGTGATTGTACCTGTGGCTGTAATCGTAGTGGCGGCTACAGTGTTGGGTGTTGTCGCGCCCACTGTACCGTTGTGCGCCCCTGTCGTAGCTCCAGTAACATTACCCGTAAGAGGGCCAGTAAATGCTGACGAGGAAAAAGCAACAGCAGCATCCCCATTAAGCTTAGCCTTCTCAGTGTCTAGCTCTTGAAGAGCAGCCTGTACTGTTGTAGAGCCGATGTTACCTACGGGAGTTACCGTAATTGAATCAGCAGGGAATGTACCTCCTGGCGATAGAGTGGTATCCCAGTACAATGCTCCGATGAGAAGAGGATTACCATCATTATCCACTGTAGGCGGAGAAGCCTTAGCCCCAAGATACCGATCATCGAATGAATCGAATGAAGCCGCACTAGCTGAAGCACTAGCCGCACTAGAAGTAGCACTGGCTTGCGATAGAATGGCAGAAGCCTCTGAATCAGCAGCAGCAGCTGTAGCATCAGCTACAAGCCCACCAGCAGCCAGATCAATAGCTTCCTGGATTGTATTCCCATTAAGGAAGATTTCATTATCGACATGTAAGTCATTAACACCGAATACATTCTTACCATTAGCATCTAGATCATTATCTAGAGCATTAGGTTCCCCTACGGGGTTATCCCGATAGAGTACCTTCTGATTAAGTTCATCCTCAATTAATTGAAAGTTATTATTAATCTGAGAGAAACCATAATCAGCAATTGAGGTATTTAGCTCAATCTTAGACATTTGTTCCTTTTCTTGCTTTTGGGACTAAAGACTGTTCCGCAAGGAATCAGTCTAGTTCCTTCGTTAATGGCCACATACGTTCGAAGAACGAATGCGTAGCGTCATAAGGCAGCTAAGGCTGCTCTTATGTATTACTCCTTAGACGCCTTCGGCCTTTACATGAAAATATTCTGCAGAGATATTCTCCTGGCCTTAATTGTCAGAATTTCTGTGAGAAATTTGTGAGGTTCAATGCACCTAGAAGCACTAGGTGTGTCCCCCTTGTACCCCCTCCCAAGCATCACACATGCTTCGCATAATGTACATTATGTAAAATCGACCCCTAGTACGTGCCTTACCAGGCACAATTCTGTTTGTCAATAGGGATTAGTCTCTATTGTGAGGTGTGGGCTAAATGTGCTCCGTATCCCTATTTCATAGCATGACGTAGCCTGGTAATTGCCCACAATCCCTTATAAATCAAGGGCTTAGGCGCATTCTGCGCCCCTATAAAAGAACGCCTTCGGCCTAATGCTACGCATGGTGCACCCTACTATGTATATACGCGCGCAATTACCATTTTTGGACATGCTGTGTCTATTATCGTTTACCCTGGTATGTTACGAGGTTGATACAATATGCAGTGCTAGCGGTTCACCTATTGACATCTCGTTACTGTTACAGATATGATTCATCCCGTTGTCAGCAAGTATGTTTCAAGGTTGTAACGAAACAGGTTGACAAGTATGAGTTGATAGTTCATAGTTCATACCAACGCAGCATACGAAACACCTGAGAGTCAAAGCAGACGTTAAATGCTAGGTGTAGTAGGTGTTAGCTAGTACATAAGGCCTAGGCCGGAAGCACTAGACAGCGTTGACAAGTAGCAAGAAGTATGAGATAGTGCGGTTCATGCAGTAGTAGTTAGTGCATGTAAAGGTAACTCCCTAGTAAGGGTAAAGCTGGATCTAAGTAACGCCAGCATACAGCCGCGACGGAGAAGGCAGATCACCGGGTTAATAGCTTGGGTGGGCCGAACAAACTGAAGCACTAACTAGCAGTAAGCGAAAGGACATGCAAAGCATGGCTAGGTAGCGTTCGCCCTTTAACAATGTGATGATGTGAGTACACAGTAGAATGTGTACATGCCTGAGCTAGCCTGAAACTAGCGCAGCCAGTGTCGTGTAAGAGAATCCATACCGGGGCCGTGGTGCAAAGGTAGGGAAGATACTTGCCTCCTGGACGCGTGAAGACAGAGTGTGAAGGAGAATGTTCTATCCCTAAGCAATCGCCTAATAAGCCTGAGCAATCGGATAGAACACTACATGTACTGTCAATGGTGTACAGAAAGCTATGTGTTTCTGCGCAAGTAGAAATACTATCATGCCTTGCATGTGGCTCTAATTACAGCATCGTCCACCCTTCTTTAACAATTCGAAAGCTACACCTATCCTCGTTTGTATGCGGCAATGTCTGCGTATGTTCAGGCCCACTAGGTTTATCTCCCTCGCGTAGACCACGGCTCTACGCTGCACAAGATAGACCAATAGAACCTTGAACAAACAAACATGTTGCCAGTAACGAGGGAAACGGTATAGCATGGGACATAGTGACAGTGTGTCCTGTAGTGTATCGTTAACAAGGAGGTGTGTGATGATCACCAAGAAAGATGCAATTGCGATTGGTTCTGCCATCGTTGCGGGATTGAAGCGTGAAGAGGCTGATCCGCGTATGTCCGGTACTGACAACAAGGCTCGTTACCATGCACGAGGTGCAGTTATTCATGCAATGGATAACTTGTGGTATGACGTTATTCCGCAAGCTACTCGTGCATCATTCAATTACAGCAAGGATGAATTCTTTGCTGCATGTAAGTGGGAGTGAGATATGAGAGAAACTAAAGTTAAGCGTATGGTGCGTATGTGTGGTGTACGTATGACTGCACTGTATCTCAAGCGTAGGGGCTACACAGCAGAACAAGCTGTAACCCTCATGTTCCGTTAATACATAGAACAAAGGGCGCTGGTTAGCGCCCTTGATTGTGTGTATTAGATGATGTGCCGAAAGATATAGCAGACTAATGCTATCATCGTCACAGACAGGTGGCCTAGCGCAAGGCTAACGGCCCAAGTCTTTAAGCATCGCATCATAATCGTCAAGGTCTTTCTTGATGAGATTCCGCTTTTGCTCAGCACCGTCTAGCGTAGCCTTAATGGCGTCTATCTGTTCTGCCTGCGCCCAAAAGCTAGCTTGCGCCTGCTTGCTAGTTTTGAAGCTGTTCTCAATGTCAGGCTTGTATAGCTCATTGCCGAATACATCAAAGAAGACAGGACGAAACACCCTGCCGGCCTCTTGCTCAGGGAATCCGGCAGGAATGGATTCAACGAGGCCAAAGATAAGACCACTGTCTAGGACAGACGTGGAAATGATTTTGCTGTGAAAAGCCTTGATTGTCTTATCCTCCACGTAATGTGAACGCCCCTCCAAGTTACGTTGAGCTTGTGAGAGGGGATAGCCTGAGCGTGAACGATAGAGTTCAACCCCGTTCTGTTGAAGGACATGTGCGAGGGTGTCGATAGTAACAATCTTGTTGGGTGCTTTATTCATCATAGCTCTCTGTTGGCATGGCAAGGCGCCATGTCCAGATAGTAGGCCAGTCTCTCAGGCGTAGCAAGTCAACCAAAAGTAGGAGGGCATCATGCCTAACACATACGTAATCAAGTGCAAGGTAGGTGACGTGCCAGCCGGCTACCTGTCGATCTACGCCGATCAAGAGACAGTGCAGACGAGGGAGGCAGCGCGTCATTTCCATAGCCTGCTAACTGCGGATTCATACGCTGTTGCCCTGGACATGGAGTTTCCAGGCTGGAGCCACGTGGTTGAAGTGTTGTAACCATCACCTGGGAAATACTATCATGCTCGCCGAATGGTGCATCAAGTACCGGTCTCGTGCAGTAAGAGGGTTTCTGTCTTCAATGCGGCTATCTGTGCGTGCCGCTAGCTGTAGGAATTAAAGACCCTACAATCGATTTGTTTTGTTCAAGCTAGGGTTGCTACACCCTATTCATTTAAATGGCTCTATGGGCCTGTAATCAAGTTTAAAGGGGATTGTTATGTATAACGCTATGACTGACGCATTCATCAAGGCAGGTTTCGCTGTTAAGGACAACATCAACAAGAAGTTTCATACAGGTTGGAATGCACGTCTCTCATTCCGTACGTTCAAGCAATTGCAGAACGAGGGATACGAGAAGTTTTCCGGCTAACACTTAACATCAAAGGGCATTAGCAATAGTGCCCTTGAGTGTGACATGTTGTCACTAATGCGAGTATGGCGGAATTGGTAGACGCAAGAGACTTAAAATCTCTCGCCTATGGGTGTAAGGGTTCGACTCCCTTTACTCGCACCATTACATTTCTTTTTATTGGAGCTACAAATGGAACAAATCAACGTCCCTCAATTTTCGATGGAAGCTTTTGCTGCAGGTTTCGAGAAGAATCTCAAGGCTCTGCAAAAGGCAGAGAAGATCACGAAGGATTTGCTGCGTGACATGTCCCGCGATGTCCTGAACGCAGTTCACGTCACTCAGGATAGCGGTGTAATCAATAAGCTGATTGCTGTGTTGACGCCTGTCAATCGCAAGGTTGCTATCCTGTTTTATAAGGAGTTCAGTGGCTTCAACTGGGACGATGAAGAAGTTTCGTTTGGCAAGAAGAACAAGAAGAAGTACGAGGACATCAAGTCGAAGGCCTTGCTCGCTCTGGAAGATCCGCATTTCAACATCTGGACGTGGGCGGACCGAAACGTACAAATCGAAGCTAAACCTTTGGATTTGAGTAAGATCACCGTGTTCGCAAAGAATGCAATCAAGAAGGCAGAAGAACAAGGTATTCCTCAAGCCGACATCCTAAAGGCATTCTTTGAAGGTGGATTTGACGCAGCATCTCTGCTGGCTGTGATGGAAGAGATGGTCAAGGAATAAACTTATTCCCTTTCTTTCTGTTCTCTTCTTTTGTGAGGATTTGAAGATTTATTCCGACATGAAGACCACATACTTTCTCATTGATTAAGGGAACGATGTGGTCTACTTCGTGCCACTCTCCTGTAACCTGGTTCAATAGGTCACAAGCGGCATAAGCTAAGAGAATACTATCATCGTCTCGCACGGTGGCACGGTCTTGGATGAGCCTTCGTTTGTTCTGCTGCGCTGCTCTGCGTGGCTTGTTAGCTTCTCTATACACCTTGTAATAAGCTAACAGATGATCTTGGTTTTCTTTACGCCATTTCTTAGTTCTTTGTAAATGACTGTCCCTATGCTTACTGTAGGATGCCTTACGGCGCAGTTTTCTACATGGCGTGCAATACCTAACTAAGCCGTCAGGATTATTACTCTCTTTAGTGTATTCAGAGAGAGGTTTTAATTCTTGGCAATCTTTACAAATTTTCATTATTTTTATGGATTGATATGACAATTGCTGCCGTCTTTGAATACGAAGATGGCTGTAGGTATGAACAAAGGTATGCCAGTAAGGGTACCTTTCTTCGTGCTTTGCGTCGTCTAAAGAAAGCTACATTCCTTCATGCTGTGGATTATGAGAGGGGAATAGCTGTGAGACCCAGCAATCTCTGGGACTATCGCAACCTGATTACCTAATGCGACAACGCATTGGAGGGAACCGACAATGCTATCATCATTCGATGTCATGACGTGGCAAGTTAGAAGTGATGTTGCTCGCTTGCTTATGCCTGCCGTATTGTTCTGGTTTCCTATGCTAGATGCACAAGAGATATGGAAGTATTGGGCGAAGGAATCAGGGATTGGAAGAATTGAGGGAATACCTAATATTGGGGGATGGTAATGTGTGAATTTAAGAATGGGGATGTTGTGGAGTACGCCATGCCAGATTTAGCCATGCGTACTGTGGATAAGTGGGCTAAGGCTGAATATGTGGGCGTTAATCCTCATGACCGTTCATACCATGTCCTACAGAATGCGGGGGGTGTATTCATTACCCGTCTTCTCTCTCAGATTCGTAAGCCTAAGGTGAAGCGGGAAGGGTGGATTAATCTGTGGAAGACAGGGGGGATATCTCATCGCTGTGGAGGGGATATCTTTGATACTGAACTCAGTGCGAAGAACTACATAACAAGGGTAGGTAATTCTTCTACTTGTGTAGCTACTGTTCGTATTGAGTGGTATGAGTAGTATCTTCCTCTAAGAAAGCTGGACGTAATTGCCCCCCTACCCCCATACGTCTTATTAGCTCAGTGCTAGGCGTGAGAGAGTAGTCTTTCTTAGTATTCTGTTTCCTCTGAAGTCTCAGACAGTAACAGGAACATCCGCTGTTATGCGCCCCCTATGATGTTCTCAGCAATGAAGCTGCATGTATATATACCCTAGCAATTTATCTTTTTGGACAAAGGACCTGTAAAAATGTACAAAATTGGTGATGAAGTGGTGCTGATTGATCCCCCTATGATTGGTGGCAGGTACAATAAGGGGGATGTGTTTGTCATCTCCAAAGAACAGTGGGAGAACGGCGGCAAACATCCATATATCAGGGCATATCCAAAGGGCAAGGAGAACAAGCCTGAGGAAGAGCGCACCTGGTACGTCACTCGCATTGCTCCCATGTGGAAGCTGTGGATGCCTGACATGGAGCCCCTGAAGAAAGGGGATATTGTCAAGATTGGTGAGCTTGTGGATGAGCGAGCTAATGGCTTTGAAGATTATGTAGGCATCGGCGCTGGTATGCGAGCACATATCGGAAAGACAACCACAGTAGCGAGGCATTGGCTAGGTAATGACGCCAATCAGATTGTCGAGCTTGCTGTTGATGAACACGAATTCATATGGAATGCCCGTTGGCTCTATGTGAAGAACGTCAATGCTGACGCTGTTGTCATTAAGCCTGCTGCTAAGTGGAAGGAAGGGGACATTGTTGTCTGCGTCAAGAAGATTGAGACGGACGATATGCGTTTCTCTCCCAAGATGGAGAAGATGTTAGCTGAGGCTAAGAAGTTCGCTGTTGAGAGGGTGGACGAGAAGAGTTTTGTTGTTCAGGGAGGGGGATGGTTCTGGCCCCAAGATTGTTTGGAGAAATACGACATGGCAAAGCATGCGCCAAAGAAGCATAAGACAGTGACGCAATTGAAGGCTGACATTCGCAAGAAGGCACAAGAGGAAGGCGCTGGTAGTATGGCTTCGTATGCCGTCATTGTGAAAGATGAGAAGGGAATCCCCCATGCCATCACTCATCTTACTGATGTGTGTCATGCACGTCTGGATAAGGAATCGAATTACGATAAGCGTGACAAATGGGACAAGGCTGTCGCTGTCCTAGATTTCTTTAACAATGGAATTAAGCGTCATGCCAAGCGTATGCCTGAATACAAGGCGTATCTGTCCTACATCTTCACTCGTTCCCCTTGGGCTAGTGCATTCAAGAAGAAGGAAATGAAGAATGTCCTTCTCACAGGTGCTGAATACGATGTGAGCCAGCCTGCCGGTATTATCGCTGGCGCTGCCATTGCTGCACGTATGGCGTATGAATACCCGGAACGTCTGCCTGTCTTCTCCTTGGTACGGAAACATGCAAGCGAGGAAGCAGCATGGCTGTGCTTCTATGCCTTCTCCGTGAATGGGAAGAATTACACCCTGAATAACATGGGTGGTGGACATGAAGTGCTGGACGGTAACAACATGAAGCTGGATTGCATCATCAGCTTGTTCGCTAATGGCTATCCCGAGGAAGCATTCAAGGCTAAGCCTTACAGCGAAGTCAGTAAGTACCGTGTCTTTGCAACCATCGGAGATGACACGTATTACGATGGTGAGAAGAAGTGGAATCCTAAGTATGGCTTGGCAGGTACGTTCAAGAGGTATGTAAAGGACAATGCCAAGGATGTAGTTAAGGGCAAGGGATGGGCGCAAGTATCGGCATATGACGACAAAGCTATCATCGAATTCGCCAAGCAACTGGACGTTGTAATCAATGATGTTCGTAACAAGGCTGCCATAAAGGAGGCTGCATAATGAATGTTTATATCGTTGGTGGTGGTGATGGAGCTTACCGTCGTCTGTTTGCAGAGTTGGGCTTTCTTATCACTTCGTCAATGCAGAAGGCTGATCTTGTTTGCTTCACTGGTGGTGCAGATGTCAGCCCCAGTTATTACGGAGCAGAGAAACACGAGACTACGTGGTCAGACAAGCATCGTGATGAAGAGGAAGCTTCTGTATTCGAGGATGCCTTGTTCCGTGAGATCCCTATGGTGGGCATCTGTCGGGGTGGACAATTCCTGAATGTCATGTCAGGTGGTGAGATGTACCAGGATGTTAATAAACATGCCATTCATGGTACACACGAGATTACAGACCTTCAGACAGGCGAAAAGGTACAGGTGACATCTACCCATCACCAAATGATGAAACCGTCTCCTAGGGGCCTTCTCGTGGCTTCTAGTGGCCTTGGCGGTTATCGGGAATGGTGGGAAGGTGGTGTATTCGCTCGTGAACAGTCTCAAGAGGATGTTGAGGTGGTGTATTACGAGCATACGAATGCCTTGTGCTTCCAACCTCATCCTGAATTCGCTGGCTACCCTGCCATGCAAGAATACTTCGCTTCTCTCATTCGTCGCTTTCTCATTAAGGAATAATCATGCAAATCGAACAAAACACTGTTGAATTTCAGCCTGTTGTCATCACCCTGGAAACTCAAGCTGAAGTGAATAGCCTATTCAATGTCGTCCTTGTCTCGCAAGAGAATAAGAGCGCCCCTCTCACACCAGAGGAAGAAGCATTTGCCCTTGGTGTCGTCAATACGCTTGAGCCCTTCACGACAGGCGAATAAAGAACACGCCCTCTGTAGCTCAGCGGATCAGAGCACAAACCTTCTAAGTTTGGGGTCGCATGTTCGAATCATGCCAGAGGGGCCACAATCAATTTGTTTTAAATCAGGTAGGGCAGGTACTACCATTCAATTTAAATCGCTCTATGAGGCTCTAAACGCTTCCTAGTGGCATTGGAGAGCTACTTTGTGTGGAATTATTGGGTGCGCAGGTGATTTGAACCTGAAAGATGAGAAAGCATTTAAGAATATGCTTGTCTTTGATTATGTACGAGGAGAAGACAGCACAGGTGTTGCTGGTGTAGCGAAGCATGGCGGTGCTGTAGCTGTAGCGAAGGAAGTTGGACATCCGTTCAATCTCTTCGATACGAAACGATTCGATAAGCTCATGTTTCCTAGCAATCGTGTGCTCATCGGTCACAATCGTTATGCTACACAAGGCGCAGTGAATGCCAAGAATGCTCACCCCTTTGACTTCGATGGGCTGGTGGGTGTGCATAACGGTACGCTGAATAACAAGAGCGTGTTAGAAGACCATAAGGACTTCGCTGTAGACAGCGAGAACCTTTACCATCACATCCATCTGTTCGGCCTTGAGGATGCCATTAAACGCATTCTAGGGGCATGGGCGCTAGTGTGGTGGGACAAGGACCAAGATACTCTTAACTTCCTGCGTAACAAGGAACGCCCCTTGTACATGTGCTACAGCGATGATGTTAAACGCATCTACTGGGCATCTGAAGAATGGATGTTGGATATCGCCCTTCAGCGTAACGACATCAAGTATCACGCTCCCTTCCTGATTGAAGAGGATATGCACTACGCATTCCATGTTAAGAATGGTGGTGAGTTTGGTAAGCCGAATGTCAAGAAGGTGAAGAGCGAAGCTGTCCCTTTTGTTCAGGGCAACCGTGGGAAGGTCTCGAACATTCCTACGGCTGGTAAGTCCCAACAGCAACCGCAGCAACAGCAGCAGAAAGGGAATGGGGTTATTCATATGAAGATTAGTAACCCTGCCTCCCGCTATGACCTGGAATATCTAGGCAAGCGAGATGTGTTGTTGGAAGCTATGGCTACATGTGTGGACACCAATGGTGGTGAGTATGTGGCTTGCTTCGATAAGGATAAGCCCTTCTACGAAGTGAGGTTGTATACCCATTCGGCTCATGACATTGATATGAATATCGGCTGTGAATTCACTGGGAATATCTCCGCATTCTCTCCCACCAATAATTCAGGAGAAGGCTTCTACAAGGTGAGTCCTTCCTCCATTCGACATAAAGTCGCAGCAGAGGATAAAGCCTCTGTTAAGGAGGAAGTTCTATACCCCACAGCAAAAGGAGTGTACCTCAAAGAAGACGAGTGGAGAAAGGTTCACGACGCTTGCGCTTGCTGTCAAGAACAGGTATCTCCACTAGGTAATAATCACCGATTCACCACATACAACGATTTGATTTGTGGGGATTGTATCGTTAATGAAAATGAATTGCTTCAATACGTCACACTGAAGTGACGCCACTTACATAGGACATATCATGCAAATTCTCGTAGGCTGTGACCCGGAAGTGTTTGTTAAGCAGAATGGCGAATTCAAGAGCGCTTTCGGTCTGATTAAAGGTGATAAGAAGAACCCTCAAAAGGTCAAGAATGGCGCTGTCCAAGTGGATGGCATGGCGTTGGAGTTCAACATTGATCCCGCAGCTAGCGAGGATGAGTTCTGCTTTAATGTGCAGGATGTGTTCAATACGATGTGCAAGATGGTGCCTGGCTATGAAGTGGTAGCCACGCCTGTTGCTCACTTCGATCTGTCCTATATGAAGACCCAACCCAAGGAGGCATTGGAGCTTGGTTGCGACCCTGATTATAACGCTTGGACTAATAGCGTTAACGTTAAGCCCAATGGCGATCGTCCTATGCGGACCGCCTCAGGACATGTACATATTGGTTGGTGTGATGGTGCTGATATCAATAGTGCTGATCACATTCGCCGCTGTGAGCTGGTTGTAAAGCAGCTTGATTTCTTCCTTGGCCTTCCTTCGCTGGCATATGACAACGATAAGCTCCGTCGTGAAATGTATGGTAAGGCGGGTTGCTATCGACCTAAGTCGTATGGAGTGGAGTACCGCACCCTATCTAATGCCTGGCTCAAGAGCGAAGCCCTCATGCGATGGGTATATCGTGCCACGAAAGCGGGTGTTGAAAAAGTGATGGATGGTGTGATGTTGGAAGACGAGTTTGGCGATATCCAAGACATCATCAATAACAGCGACGCCAAGAAGGCGAAAGCTATCATCAAAAAGGCCAAGCTGGAGGTTGCACATGCCTGAGATTGCAGTAGCAGATATTGAACAGCGTTACGCTAAAGCAGTTGTCATGTATAAGCGTAAGCCTGTGAAGGTGAAGAAGATCGGTCCTGACGGACAAATGCGCATCCTTGATCTGTTCTCTCAGCGAGAGGAGACGGTTCCCTTTAGCCTGAAAGACTTCACCCCTCCTGCTCTTCGTATCGGCTTTGTGAATGTGAACGGCAGCGTAGTGTATGTCACTCGTAATCCCATTCGTCGCTACAAGGCAGGGCTGAGCAGTGAGAACACCTCTGTAGCCACTCTCCGTGTGCATTA
>Ga0247674_1000010_pt1 | contig 43227 bp, 64 predicted proteins | sample CNK15_metaG_FD_183044 | JGI IMG/M metagenome (GOLD analysis project Ga0247674, IMG submission 183044) | Soil microbial communities from Purdue University Martell Research Forest, Indiana, United States - CNK15 | ecosystem: Environmental > Terrestrial > Soil > Temperate forest > Bulk soil...
GAAAGGCACACCCATGACACCCCGCCGTATCCAACGCCGCCGCGTGAAGGGCTGGCGCAAGCCCGACAACACCGTGATCGTCAGCCGCCCCAGCCGCTTCGGGAACCCGTTCACCATCGCCGGTGCCCTCGAATGGGGCGGAGCCGAGACGGCCGAGCAGGCCCGCGAGCTGTGCGTCACCGCCTTCCGCTCATGGCTCCGTGGCAACCGCGACTGGTGGATGGGCCCGGAAGCCGACGCCACCCGCGACCGCATCCTCGCCGCCTTGCCCGAACTCCGCGGCCGAGACCTCGCCTGCTACTGCCCGCTGCCCGAACCGGGCCAGCCCGACCACTGCCACGCCGCCGTGCTCCTCGACCTCGCCAACCGGCCCGCGCCTGCCGTCTGACCTGCGCATCCGGACACAGCACACACCCGGGCACAACCCGAACCGGCAACACGACACCCAACCCCACCACCTGGAGGAACCGTGACCAGCCCGCTCACCGACCAGCAGCTCGACGACATCGACCGATCCGTCGCCGCCCACTTCCACCACGACGAGAAGCCCGAAGCCCGCGCCGCCCGCTGGGAAGCCGCCGCCCTGGCCGCCGGGCGCGAGGTCGACCGCAACGCCCTCGCCGTCTACCTCGCCGTCGCCGACGCCGAGCAGCGGGCACTCGCCGACAGCTGGGCCCGCGCAATGGCCGCCACCGACGCCGAGATCCGCCGACTCCGCGCCGAACTCGCAACCGCGCGGCAGCACATCGCCGCCCAGGTCGTCGAGTGGAGCAGCCAGCAGATCGGCGTACACGTCCCGACCGTCGACGCAATCGCCGACATGCTCCGCGCCCAGCCCGCCGCCGAGGAGACGCACGTCGTCGCCGCCTTCGACCCGCAGGCCAGCGAGATCGCCATGCGCGGCTGGACCGCGTGACCCCACCCGCACACCGGCCGCCCGCGGGCTATGCGGGCGGCCGGCCCCCTCATCCTCTCGCACCAAGGAGCACCATGACCGACCACACCACCGACTGCCCGAACTGCGCCCACCCGCACCACCTGCCCGGTACCGAATGCCAGACGCCTGTCAACCACGGCCCGAGCAGCTGGCATATCTGTCTCTGCCTCGCCCGTCCTGGAGCTGCCCTGTCGTGCCCGCCGCAGATGACCTGCCAGGGCGGCACGCTCGGCTACTCCGACATCTGGTACCTCCAGCACGGTCACACGCTGGTCGGCGACGACGGGGAGATCAGCGCCGAGGTGTTGCGGGTCGAGCCTCGCGGCCCTCGGGTCTCCGCTGACGGCGTTGCGGAGGCGCATCGTCTTGCCCTGTCGACGGTGCTCGGCCTCGGTACCAGCGCGCCCTGGGACGCGATCCAGGAGCGGGCGGCCGAGTTGGCTGCCGGGCAGCCCGCCGTCGACCGGACGGCGCTCACGAAGCGGACCGCCGAGGCCCGCGACCGGCTTCGCGGGATGGCGCTCAGCCTGGCGACGGGCGCAGGCCCGCTCGTCGAACCGCCCGCCTTCACCGCGGCACTCGACGAGTACGCGGACGCCATCGCCGCTGCGCTGCCCGCGCCCGCCGACCGGGCCGCCGTGCTGCGGGAAGCCGCCGACAGGTTGTGGGCGCTGGCCAACCGCACCACCGAGCGCGGCGCCGGAGTCCTGTGGGCTGCCGACTGGCTGCGTCGTCTGGCCGGCGAGGTGCAGCAGGACGAGGCGCAGGCCGACCCGTGCTCCGGCTGCCGCTACGTGCCCTGCGGCAACTGCCAGCCCGGCAAGGAGGCCTGACCGATGGCCGAGCACCCCCTGCCCGTCGGCACCCGGGTCCGGCACTACGGCCAGCAGTGGCCCGCCGCCCGCACCGGGACAGCCACCATCCGCGAGGTGAAAGGCCCCTGGCCTGACGGCACCTACGAGTACCGGGTGACGGCGGGCGAGGATTTTTCCCGCCGTACCGGGCCCGACAACCCGGAGACCCGGGAGACGTGGTGGTCCTCGCTCGCAACGATCCCTGCGGGAGGCCCCTCGTGATCGCGGACGCGCTCGATGTGGTCGCGGTCTGGGCGGCTGTTGTCGACGGGGCGCAGCATCTGCTCGCCGGCCTCCTCGTCGCCGGTCTGGTCGCCGTGTTTTCGACGGGGCTGCTCGTCGCACTGCCCGAGAAGGGGCGCCAGGAAGCGGCAGGCGGGCGCGTGAGGCCGTTTGAGGGCGCGGATGGGGAGTTGGAGCTTCCCGTGCCTCACGACGGCTCACAGGCCCGCACAGCGCCCCGAGTTCCCTCATGGGCCCGAACCGACAAGGACGCCGCATGAACCAGCAGCCCGCCTGATCCGCCCCTCCGTGCCGGGCCCGCACCGGGCCCGGCACCCCCACACCCCAGGAGCAGCAATGACCAACCCCACCATCACCGACCTCCGCCGCGAACTGGAGAAAGCCCGCGAAGCCCTGGTCGCAGCCGAGACCCAACTCGCCCGCCACGCCGAGATGAACGCCGCACTCCACTGCTCCGAGCGCGTCATGTACTCCCCGCTCCACGCCAAGGTGTACGCCGCCATCGACCAGATCACCCACGCCCTCGCCCGCACCGCCACCCCGCCGACCCTCGATCACCAGAGCAGTGACGGCGTGTGGGCCGCGCTCGTTGCCGATCTCGACCGCTGCCGACACGGCCGTCACCAGGGCGAAGCCTGCGTCGGATGCGTGAGCGGCATCTCTGAGGGAAACCCCGACGCCCCGCCCGGCAGCGCCCTCGGCTACGGCATGCGCGGCGACCGAATCGTCGTACCCGACCGCGACCACAAGCACGACCCCGCCGCCTGGCGCGCCCGCACCAACGGAGGCGAGCAGTGACCGGCCCGTCGTCCAACCCCCGCGGCGAACGAGCCGGCCGCCCCGGCGTCACCTGGGAGACCACCCTCGTCCGCACCGAAACCGTCACCGACGACGACACCGACAGCACGACCATCCCCGGCATGAACGACCCGCTCCCGCCCCGACCGAACCGGGCCACCCGCCGCGCCCTCGCCCGCAAAGCACGGAGGAACCGATGACCGAACGGAACCCAGCCCGGCCACAGCACGAGGTCTCAGCCGCGATCGAGTGCGCCATCGGCCTCAACGTCGACTGCGGCGGCGCAGAAGGCGTCTATCGGGTACGAGACGCCGTCCTCGACGCGATCCGGCCTGAGATGGAGATGCTCGCCGCTCTCCGGCAGGTGGCCCGCGGCTACTGCCCGGCCTGCGGCCGCGGCGACGCAGCACCCACCGTCACCGACTGGGAGCAGCAGAAGCAGCGTGCCGACCAGGCCGAAGCCGCGGCCGAGCGGGTGCGCGCCCTGCACCGCCCCGCGGAATGCGCCAACGCCCGCTGCAAGGCGAAGCAGTGGTGCATCGGCTGCGACCCCGACGGCCTCAAAGACGACTGCAGCGAATACCCCTACCCCTGCCCGACGATCCTCGCCCTCGACCACCCCGACCAGCAGGAGCAGCAGGAGCAGACAGCATGAGCATCTACGCCAGCATCCCCGGCCTCGGTGACTTCGACGACGACGAAGAAGTCGGAGCACCCTTCCTCTACCGCGGCTCCCACATCCTCCCCGCCAACAGCGACCCACGCGGCGGCAGCGTCGGCCTCGCCCTCATCCCCTCCCACATCACCCGCGACGGGCGTGACGACCAGCCGGAAGACGGCACGCCGTGGCCGTGGCTGCGCCTCAACCTCGACGTCCCCCACGACGACCCGTGCGTCCTGCTCAACCCCAGGCAGGCGCGGCACCTCGCCGGGCTGCTCACAGCCTGGGCCGGCCAGGTCGAACCACCCAGCCCGACAGCGACCAAAGCGACCCAGCCCGCCACCTGGACCCAGCACGCTGACGGCACCTGGACCCACCCCATCGACGGCGGCGTGATCGCAACCAGCCGCGACACCACCCCGCAGGAGCGGCAGGCGTTCGCGGCGCAGCTGGGCGTACACAGCGAGGAGCAGCCGTGAGCAGCGCCACCGTAGCCATCGTCGTCGGCGTTGCCAGCGCCCTTGTAGCCCTGGTAGGGACAGTGACCCCACCGCACTGGGCACCCCGCCGATGGCACCGCATCTACGCCCGCAGCCACGGCTACTTCTGGCTGCCCTGCCCTCTCTGCGCCCGGCACACGGGCGGCCACGAATGGCGCGACTACCGCGGGCTGAGCAGCAGCATCCCCGATCCGGCATACCCGCCCAGTTCGGGACGCAGGAGAGGCATCTGCCAGCACTGCACACGAGACGGGCGAGGCCAGCAGGACCCATTGACCTCAGAGCCAGAGGAGCAGCCCCGTGCCTGACCTGCGGGTACTCTCGCCCCGCCTGCCGCTCCGAACCCGCGCCCGACTCCAGGCAGTCCGTCACCTCGACCAAGCTGGCTGCGCACTGGCCGATCGCGGTCACGCGCGGGCAGCCGAACTCTGGTGGCGCGCCTGGCGCCTCTACTGACCCCGGCCCGGCTTGACGCGCGTGCCACCATGAACCGCCGGCCGTCGCACCGCTGCTGCCGACAACCGGCCTGCTACACACGAGGCCCCGCCAGTGTTCTGGCGGGGCCTCAAGCACGCGAGCAGGGGCTCAGCCCCAGGTCGTGTCATCACTCACGGCTACTCCTCACGCGTCGCTCCCGATACGCCGCCTCGCCCTCGATGCGATACCGGCTGACTGTCGCCTGCGAGATACCGAGATGGTCGGCGATCTGCCGCGTGGTCAAACCCTGCGCGGCCGCGATATGGATGCGAATCTTGAAAGCTGCCTCAGCGGCCTGGGCCGCCTCGTGCGCCAGCCGGAGGTCCTCACCGAGCATCTCGTGCACATGAGCCGGCCAGTCGACCCGCTTCCGGTTCACGGCCGCCACTCCTTGCGGTAGCCGGGCCGATCGTCGTAGGGCAGCGCGAGCAGGCGCAGCGTCTTGCAGGGGAAGTCGTAGGACTGGCAGTCCATGCGCTCCCCGAGCGGGCGGCTGCGGATGTCGTGCTCGGCGATGATCCGCCGCTTGGCGTCGATCTCCCGCAGCACCCGCGCCGGATCATGCCGGATGACATGCGCCCGATCGCCGTCATTCACCACCAGCGCAACACGGTCCGACGAAGGGACGCTCACCCAGTTCGTCGGATACTCCCGCCACCCCGAGCCGCTGCAACCACGCGCGATCCGCTCGTCGACGTCCAGCTGGGCGCGCAGCCACTCCACCAGGTCATCCATCAGCTGGCCCCTTCCCGCCCCCACGCCCTGCGTACTCGCCGGACTCGGTGTAGTTCCGGAACGCGTCCTGCACCGCGCTGGGCTTGATCTCAAGGCGCGCCGCGATCTGCCGGTACGAGAGGCCGTCCTCGTGATGCAGGCGCCGGATCAAGCGGGTGCGCTCCTGCGCCCACGCCTTGTTGCGCGTCACCTGCTCGGCCATGATCCGGCTCTTCGCCTTCACGCGCTGCTCCTCATCGGCGATCTGCTCGACCGCGTTAAGCGCGTCCGTCACGCGGCGCACCTCCTCGTCGCTCATTCCGGCCCCTTCGTCCGCCGGGCCGCTTGCCAAGTACTGTAGGTGGCACCTACAGTCGAGAGCAAGCAGTCCGCACTGCTGATGCACAACGGCCCGGACGTGAGTTCGCACCTCACGTCCGGGCCCAGCCACCACCTGATCTGACCAGGAGTGACCACATGCAGCCTAGCGACCAGCAGGCCTCACAGCACACCCCCGTCATCGAGGACGCGCACGCCACCGTGCAGCAACTCCTCGCCCGCGCCGCCCACGACTACGCCCACGGCTGGGGTCAACCCGACGCCCGCGCCACCGACGGCAAGAGCCTGGGGAGCGCCGCCTGATGGCCGAGCCCACCTTCGAGGACCAGATGTTCCTCGGGTCCGAGGCGGTCTATGCCCGCATCGTCGACCCGACCCAGCCGCCGTTCGACGTCGAAGCCGCGCTCATGGACGCGCAAGCCCAAGCCTCCGACAACGAGCAGCAATAACCCCACAGCCGCCGGGCCCCGCGAACATCCCCCCGCGGGGCCCGGCCCTCTCCCCGCTCCGACCGCCACCCGGGAGCCCGCCATGGCACGCCGCCCCAACCACCTGCTCCGCAACCTCCTCATCGCAAGCCTGATCATCCTCGCCGCCATGCACCGCGACGCGACCGGCCGCATCGCACAGATCGGCACCGAGCTGGTCCTCGCCATCGTCCAAGGCGTAGCAGACGGAGCAGCCGCCCACCCCGGGCCGGCCATGCTCGCCGCCAGCCTCGTCTGGATCGCCCACCAGATCCGCACCCACCGCCCGCATCCCGCCCGCGCCCACGCCTGAACCCCGTCCCGGAGGCAGCCGTCATGCCCTCGTTCCGCCGTCCCACCCGCACCGTGACCGAGGTCGTCCACGGCGTGCCCGTCGACTACGAGATCCCCGACACCACCCCCGTCGTCCGGCTCCCCTTCAACCTCGACAGCCTGCTGCGCCGCACCCTGTTCACCGTCGCCGTCGCCATGACCATGGTCGCCATCGTGTGGGGCACCGTCGCCATCGGCGGCATGCTGCAACTCCTCGCCCCCGCCTGGGCCGCCTACCTCGTTGCCGGAGCGTTCGACGCCGGATGGGCCGCCTGCCTGATCGCCGAGTGGATCCTTCGCTACGACAGCAAGCGCGCCGAGACCCCCCGCAACGCGGGCGTCGCACTGCTCGCCGTATCGATGGCCGCGATCACCACCCACGGTGCGCTCTCCGGACCGTGGGGCTGGATCGTCGGCATCGTCGGCGCCCTCGTCTCCGCCGCCGCGAAGGGCGTGTGGGCGATCGGCATGTACACCATCCGCATCAAGCTCGAACCGAAGTACGAGGCGTACCTGCGCACGTTGCAGCAGCAGGCCGGCACCGAGCAGGCCCTCGCCCTCGGCGAGCGCGACAGGCTGCTGACCCAGGACGGCACGGTAAAGCTGCGTCTCGCGCTGGAGGCCCGGCGTGGACCGGCCGAACCGGTCGTGATCGAGCAGGCCGCACCCGAGCCTGAGGCAGCGCAGCCGGCCCCCGTCACAGCCGAGCCGGACGCCCCTGCGCGTAGCCCACTGCCGAACGACCCCACCGGCCCGGTCGGCGAGGAGATCGAGGACATCGCCGAGCTGCTCACCGCGGCCCACGCGCCCGTCGTCTATTTCCTCCGCAACGGCAGCCGCGTCAAGATCGGCACCACCCGCAACCTCCGCCGCCGCATCGCCGGCCTCGCGCTGCGCCCCGATGACGCCGTCCGTGTCGAGCACGGCGGCCAGGACTACGAGCACTCCCTCCACGCCCGCTTCAACGCCCACCGCGTCGGCAACACCGAGTGGTTCGAACTCCGCGACGACCTCGCCGCGTACCTCGGCATGCCCGAGGCTCAGCCACTTGAGCTGACGGCTCAGTTCATCGAGCCCACGGCTCACCTCGCTGAGCCTCTGCCTGTGACTGGAGGGCTCAGCCCGGTGTCGGTGCAGGCCAGCGTGTCTGAGCCCCAGGCTCAGGCCGTTGCGCCCGAGGCTCAGGCGTTCGGCTTCTCCGCGCACCTCACGGGCCAGTCGGCTCAGCGCGTCAAGGCGCTGGCTCAGGTCGCTGAGCTCCTGGCTCAGGACCGCGGCATCACCTCGGAGCAGGTGAAGGAGGAACTCGGAGTCAGCCTGGCCACAGCGAAGCGATACCTCCGCGAAGTCCGCCAGTCCAAGTAAGCCGCCCGCCCTGGCCCCCGCCCACCAGCGGGGGCCGCGCCGTCTACGGAGCCAGCCCGTGAAGCTCACCGCCGCCGACCTCGCCACCAGCCTCATTGCCCCCAGCATCGTCACCGGCGCCGCCCTCATCGCCGAATGGCAGTACGGAACTCACGCCGCCGTTGCCGAGTTCGTCACCGCGCTGGCCACCGGGAAGCTCGCCTTCGTCAGCTTCGCCCGCAAGTGGTCGCCGTCCCTGTCCTGGGGTGCGCTCGCGATGGCGGGCGCGTTCACACAGGCAGGCGTCACCACCATTGGGGGCGCCGGGCCTACGGCCTACGCGTGGCTGGTCTCCGCGGCCACCGCTGTCGCTGCCCGCCTGGTGTACAAGCACCACACGCGACACGACGAGTTGAAGCTGAACATGGAGGCCGTGAAACTCCAGACTGCGCTGGTCGGGCAGCAGATCCGACAGCAGCAGCTCGTCAAAATGACCGCGCCCGCGCCCATCGTTGCGGGTCCGGATCTGTCCGGGCGGACCGTCGAGGAGCAGCAGCTGCGCACCGCGGTGTGGGACACCCTGAAGGCCGAGCTGGCAGGCTGCTTCGTCGAGGCCACCGATGTGGGGTGGAAGGCGGTCCTGGACTGCCCGCCGTCCCTGGACCGGGCGACGTTGCGTTCCCGGTGGCCGAAGGTGGCCGGGGCGATGCGCGTCGACGGGGCGTTCCACCTCGACGACGGGCCGCTGACCAGCCAGTTGGTGGTGAACTACATCGACGGCGACCCCCTGGACGCGGCGGTGCCTTACGAGTCGGAGCGTGGTGCGACGTTCCTCGATCCGGTGGTGATCTCCCGCGACGAGTTCGGGCAGCCCGTCGCGATCGAGATGGCGTACTCCCACACCCTGATCGCCGGGTCGTCGAAGTTCGGGAAGTCCACGCTGGTCAGGCTGATCGCGATCCGTCTCGCCGGGCGCCCGGACACTGTCCTGTACGGGGTGGACATGAAGCCCGGCAGCCCGGAGCTGTCGCCGATGCTGCCGATCCTGCAAGACCTCGCCTCCACCCCGGAGGAGGCGCACGCCCTCATGGACTGGATGCGGCAGGAACTGGACGAGCGCGGCGCGATCCTCTCCGACCACGGCGACCAGGAGTGGATCCCCGCCAAGCACGGCCGGCCCGCCGTGTACGTCATCGTCGACGAGCACGCCGAGCTGGTCCGCCAGGGCGACAAGGATCGGAAGAAGGGCGAGCGAATCAGCGACAAGGTGGAGTCGTTCCTCGCGCTGAACAGGGCGTATGGCATCCACATGATCTCGGCGACGCAGCAGCCGTCGTCGGGGGTGTTCGGTGGGAAGACCGACGCGCGCGGCAACTATGCGATCCGGATCTCCACGCGGATGAACGACCGGGCTCACGCGATGTTCGTGTTCGGCCGCACCTCCGGCTACAACCCGGGCGACCTGACGAAGCCGGGCGAGATCCTCGTCAACACCCCGGACCATGGGCGGCCGTTCAGGTCGCGGGTGCAGTGGCTGCGGGGCGAGGACTTCCGGCGTGAGGTGGCCCGGCTGGCGCGGGAGACGGCGAAGGCCCCGGTCGGGAAGCGGCTGATCCTGCCCGTGCCCGGCGCCACGAACCAGGAGAAGGTGCGAGCCGCGCTGGCCAAGTACGGCAACGTGACCCGCCGCGAGCTGGAGGCCGCGACCGGACTGGAGGAGAAGCAAGTCCTTGACGCGGCCCGCGCTCTCGGCCCGGACGTCGAGCGGTGCGCGGACACACAGACGTGGCGGATCGTGCCCGCCTCCGCATGGGAAGCGCAGGCCGTCGCGAGCTGACAAAACAGCAGGTCAATGACTGTGCGGCGGGGTCGGATAGTGGGTCGGACTCCGCCGCATCACGGGTCGGGCGCAGGCCCTCGGCTTGACGCCCATCCGACCCTGGATCCGACCCCTTCCATCAGGAGGAGAACACCATGGGATACGCGTACTACGAGATCACCCGCAACGGCGAGAAGATCGAAGCTGGCTACAGCGTCGAGACCGTCTGCGAGGCGAAGGAGGGCTGCGGCGAGAAGATCGACCGCGGCCTCGCCCACCTCTGCGGTGCCCAGCCCGGCGGCGACGAGTACGGCTGCGGCGGATACTTCTGCGGGCATCACCTCTACGGCTCCAGCGTCCCTATCGCCGGGGGACTGTGCGCCTCATGCCGCGACAAGCAGGAGCAGGAGGAGGAGGGCGATCCTGCTGCCGCCACCGGGCTGGTCCTGCCACACTGAGGTCTACGCGCCGGGTAGCGCCCGGCATAACGAGCCCCCGCCGTCCCCCGTCGGCGGGGGCTTCGCCCATTCCTGTCCCGCACCGTCGGTGCCGGCCGCTACGATCCGCCCCATTCACCACACGTCCTTGGGGGGACCATGAGCCGCCGTAACGGGATCATCCTGCTGTCTGTCATCGCCGTCGTCGTGATCACCATCACCGTGATCGCGTGGGTGCGAGGGCGGGCCTACGACGACAAGGTCGCGGCCTGCCGGAACGCGTTGACGGAGTCGTCGTCGCAGACGAACCGGCCGTCCGCGTGCGAGGGCGTGAAGGCGGACGACTACGACGCGCTGCTGATCTCGTGGTCGTTGAAGCATGCGTTCGACGGCAGCACTGGCTGACCTGCCGCGTGCAGAGGCCCCGCTCCGGAATCCCGGGCGGGGCCTTCGTCATGAGGTGGGCTACCTCAGGGCCGGATCTCGAACACCTCAGCCACGGCGCCATCATCGCGTGCCTCAAATCGGCCGGTGGCGACAGCGACCGAGTCTCCCCATTGATACGGCCCGTGCTGCTCGGGCAGCGTTGCCCGGTCGAACCACTTGCCGTCCAGGCCGCGCGGCAGGAATCCCGGCGGCAGGTTTGGGGCGGCGCGCACGACGATGTAGTCCGGCTCGCTCACGGCGTCGGCTCCTCACCCGCGCGCGCCGGGCCCGCGTCGGAGACCAGGCCGGGGAACGGGCGGCCGATGGGCAGCACGCGTGCCCGTGGTTCCAGCGGCCGGGACTCGGCCGTGAGTACGAAGTGCTCGGCGTCCAGGTACAGGGTGTCGACGGGGCTGGGCTGCTCGCTCATACGGTCGGCTCCTTCTTTGGCCGGCCGCCCTTGCGCGCGCGCCGTTCGGCCAGCTCCTGTTCGGCTGCTGCCAGTTCGGCGCGCTCGCCTTCGTTGCCGTGCTGCTCGATGAACGTGCGGACGTGGTCGACGAGGTCGGTGCTGCGGTCGATTCCTTGTCGTTCGGCGGCTGTTCCGTAGGCGTCCCACATGCGGCGGGGGATGCGGAAGCGGGTGACGAAGGTGTGGTCGGTGGGGTCGGCTGCCATGCCTTCCATGTTGCCACAGAGTTTCTCGCTCGAACAGCTTGTGTAGCCACACAGTTAGCGATACTGTGTAGCCACAAGGAAGCGAGCAAGGGGGCCACTGATGAAGCACACGGCGAACGAGAACACCACCCAGACCCTCACCCGCCTCATCAAAGCCCTCGACGCCAAGCACCCCGTCACCATCACCTACGTCAAGTCCGACGGCAGCACCACCATCCGCACCATCGAGATCTACGACATCGTGGTCAGCGCCGCCGGCGACATCCTCCTGAAGGCCATGGACCGCGAGAGCGGCGAGTCCCGCTCCTTCCGCCTCGACCGCCTCGTCTCGTACACGGTCCACCGCACCGAGTACACCGTCGCCCGGCCGGCCTCCGACGAGCCGAAGGCCCGCCCCGCCCACGGCCTCGCCACCGTCACCGTCCTCTACCCGGTCGACTGCCCCATCACCGCCCGCGTCCAGATGCTGGCCGACGCCCTCGCCGCATAGGAGCCCGCCATGCTGAATCCGATCATCCGCTGGGAGCCCGGCACCCTCGTCCGCTACCACGGCAGCCTCGCCGACCTGCACGGCGTGTACGCGGCCCACCCCTGCGACTGCCTGCGCTGCGAGGACCCGATCCTCGGCAGCGCCCGCTTCCAGCTCATCGACGAGCAGGACGCGGTCGTTGCGACCTGCGTCCGGGCCGGGTCCATCACCCCCACCGACGATGAGGGTGGCGAGGACCTGCACGAGGAATGCGCCGGCATCCACCGCAGCGCGGACGGCTACCGCGACTGCGACGGCAACCCCATCTGACCCCGCACACGCCAAGGGCCCGCTCTCGCCACCGGGAGCGGGCCCTCGCCCGTGTGCGCACCACCGTCCACCAGTTGCACACCTCGTTACCATCAGACCATGGATACCGGTAACGAGCCACCCGTACCGGCCGACAACACCGGCCACGCCGGGGGCGACTTCACACGCGACGGCAAAGGCCGCTTCACCTACGAACTCACCACCGCCCAACGCGACGCCCAAGCAGCCGAACTCCGCGCCGAGAACTGGACCCTCCAGGCCATCGCGACCGAGCTCGGCTATCACGACGCCAGCCACGCCCGCCAAGGCATCCGACGTGCCCTCCGCGAGATCGTCCGTGGGCCGGCCGAGAAGCTGATCGCCATGCACCTCCAGCGGCTGGAGTCCCTGTACGAGATCGCCATGGACGTTGCGGACGCCAAGCACGTCGTCGTCTCCCACGGCAGGATCGTCGTCGGAGAGGACGGCCAGCCGCTCACCGACCACGGCCCGAAGCTCGCCGCGGTCCGCGAGGCGCGCGCCACCCTCAACAGCTTCTGGGACCTGACCGGGATGAAGCAGCCGACCAAGGTGGAGCACTCCGGCGGGGTGAAGTACGAGATCGTGGGCGTCAGCCCGCAGGACATCGTATGACCGAGGCCGGCACCGTCGTCCGGTACGAACCACGCGGCGGCGCCAGGGAACTGCTCGGCGCACGCGATCAAGAGATCTGCATCGCCGGCCCGGCCGGCACTGGCAAGAGCCTGGCCATGCTTCAGAAGGCGTTCTACACCAGCCTCATGATGCCCGGATGCCGGTCCCTCATCGTCCGGCAGACTCACGCCGCACTGACAGGGTCGACGCTGGTCACGTTCGAGCAGCAGGTCGCGACAGCCGCGCTCGCCGAGGGCGTCGTCCGCTGGTTCGGAGGCAGCCCGCGGAAGCCCCCGGCCTACCAGTTCGCCAACGGGGCGGAGATCCTGGTCGGCGGACTCGACCGGCCCGAGAAATTTCTCAGTACGGAGTTCTCGCGGATCTACGTGGACGAGGCCACCCAGATCAGCCTCACCGCGCTGGAGACGCTGATCACCCGCCTGCGCGGCAGCGCGGACACGTACCGGCAGATCGTCCTCGCCTGCAACCCGGACCACCCGAAGCACTGGATCAAGCAGCGGTGCGACGAGGGCACCATGCGAATGATCCACTCCCTGCACCGCGACAACCCCCTGTACGTCGACGTAGACGGCACCCTCACCGCGCGCGGCGTCGACTACATGGCCAAGCTCGACGCCCTCACCGGAGTGCGCCGGCTGCGCTACCGCGATGGAATCTGGGCGGCCGCCGAGGGCCTCGTCTATGAGGGCTGGTCGGATCCCGTCCACGTCATCGAGCCGTTCGACGTGCCAGCAGGGTGGGTTCGCTGGATCAGCATTGACTTCGGGTACACCGCGCCCTTCGTAGCGCAGCTGTGGGCAGAGGATCCGGACGGGCGCCTGTACTTGATCCGGGAGTGGGTGCGTAGCCGGATGCTCGTCGAGGACCACGCCGTCGTGATCCGTGACCGGCTCCTGAAGGGTCAGCCGCGACCGCGCGCCATCATCACCGACCATGACGCAGAGGACCGGGCGACGCTCGAACGACACTTGGGCATGTCGACGGTCGCCGCGAAGAAGACCGTCTCGGACGGGATCCAGGCGTTCCAGTCCCGGCTGAAGGTCCAGGGCGACGGGCGGGCGCGCTTGTACGTGTTCCGGGACGCGCTCCTCGAACGGGACCCGGAGATGGATGCCGCGTCGCTGCCGATCGGGGTGGCTGAGGAGGTGGCGGGCTACGTGTGGGCGGTGAAGCCGGGCAACAAGGGCGGGCTGAAGGAGGAGCCGGAGAAGGCCAACGATCACTCGATGGATGCGGGCCGCTACATGGTGGCGGAGCGGGATCTGGGTGGTCGGCCGCAGCTACGGTTCGTGGGTTGACGGGAGGATTTGCGGTGAACTGGCAGAAGCTCGCACTACGACTGAAGAATTTGCGGTCAGCCGCCTATTTGACAGGAGGATTTACACTGATCTCGACTGGGCTCGGTATGCGCTTCGGTCTATGGCTTGGGCTGCTCATCGCCGGGGTCCTCGCCGTCCTGTACGAGCACCACCTGAGCCGCTCAGCCAGATAGCCCGAGGGGAGGGAAGTTGAGCGACAGCTTCCTTACCTCCCTCGCCACCGCAGCCACCACCTTCCGCAACCGCGCCCCGATCGCCCTCGCCCCCAACGGCGGCCGCTCCGGACTGCTGTCGAGCATCGTCCGCCCCGCCGGCCAGGAAGCGCAGATGCGCGCCATGGGCAGCGTGGGCACCCTGTTCGCGATCGTCGAGCGGATCACCACCGCCTACTCGCAGGTCGAATGGCACCTCTACCGCAGCGCCAAGAGCGGCCGCGACGAGGACCGTGTCGAAGTCACCTCACACGCGGCCCTCGATCTGTGGCAGCAGCCCAACTCGTTCATGACGGGGCCGATGTGGCGTGAGGCGACGCAGCAGCATGAGGAGCTGACGGGCGAGCAGTGGTGGGTGATCTCCCGCGACGAGCGCAGCAGCATCCCGCTGGAGCTGTGGTTCGCCCGCCCCGACCGCATGACCCCCATCCCGGACCGCGATAAGTTCCTGTCCGGGTACGTGTACTCCAGCCCGACAGGCGAGCAGGTCCCCCTCGGCATCAACGACGTCATCATGCTGCGCCGGCCGAACCCGCTGGATCCGTACCGAGGGTGGGGTCCGGTGCAGACCCTCCTCGCCGACCTCGACTCCAGCAGGGCCAGCGCCGAGTGGAACGCGAACTTCTTCCGCAACAGCGCGCAGCCCGGCGGCATCGTCCAGGCCGACCAGCGCCTCTCCGATGACGAGTTCAACGAGTTCCGTGACCGCTGGAACGAACAGCACCGCGGCGTGTCCAACGCCCACCGGATCGCCGTGCTGGAGAACGGCCTCAAGTGGGTCGACCGCTCGTACTCGATGGCGGACATGCAGTTCGCCGAGCTGCGCAACGTGTCGAGGGAGATCATCCGGGAAGCGTTCGGCTTCCCCAAGCCCATGTTGGGCACGGTCGACGACGCGAACCGGGCGAACATGGAAGCGGCGAACGACATGCTCGCCCGCTGGCTCATCCGCCCCCGCCTCGAACGCATCCGTCAGGCCTTGAACACCAGGCTTCTCCCCATGTACGGGCGTCTCGGTGAGGGCCTGGAGTTCGACTTCGAGGACCCGGTCACCGGGGACGTCGAGCTGGAATCCAAGCAGCTCACCGCGCGGGCCAACGCGGCGCAGTCCCTCGTGCACGCGGGCTACGACCAGCAGAGCGTCGCCTCCGCAGTCGGCCTGCCCGACATGGGCTTCCGGGATCCGCGCGAGCAGCTCCTCGTCGACATCGTCCGCGGCGCCCCGAGCACCGCCCCGGTGATCCTGCCGCTGCTGGGCTTCGACATCGACGTAAGCAAGCTCGCCCCGGCCGCATCGAACTCCTGGGCCGACGCGGTGGCCGGGCTGCTGGGCGAGGGCCCGGCGGAGATTGAGGCGGCGCAGCGGTGGGTGGTGCAGATCGTCGATGACGGCGACACCTGCCACAACTGCCGTGAGCAGCAGGGCCGCACCTACAAGAACCGTGAGCAGGCGTACCGGGACTACCCCGGCGGCGAGGGCTACGTCCGCTGCGAGGGCGTGCAGTACGGCAACTTGTGCCGCTGCAAGGTCGTGAAGCGAGGCCGCAAGGGCGGTGGTGGCGATGAGTAACGTCACCGTCCCGTCCCAACTCCACCGGTCTGCACGGTCGTTGACCTGCGGAAACGGTAGAATCAGCCGTAACAACAATGGACCCCGGCGAGTGCTACCAACACTCCCGGGGCGTGGCCGATCTGCTGAGGAGATCGACATGACACAGGTTACCCCTGCCTGCGCGCGCCCGACGAAGCGGCGCCGCAACGGCAGCACCGGAACTGCGACTGGCTACACAGCCCACCGTGCGGCGCGTGAACCCGTTTGTGATCCCTGCGCGGAGGCCTGGCGCGTCAAGCAGGCCGAGCGCAAGGCCAACCTGAGCCCGGCCCGCCTTGCGCGGGAGCGTGCGCGTAAGGCTGAGCTGGCCCGCATGCGGCGGCAGGCAGACAACGCGTGCGCCTCGGACGATCTCGCGGGCACCGCTGCCGGATACGCAGCGCACATTGCCGCGGACCAGGTCCCATGCCAACCCTGCCGCGACGCCTCCGCCGCTCACGACTACGGGTCCGTCTGCGCGCGGCCCACGCGCCGCTGCCCGGACGGGCGCACTGGTACGCGCTCCGGATACCTCGCTCACCTCTACGCAGGCGAGCCCGCCTGCGACGCGTGCCTGAAGGGGTCCGCGTCGGAGGAGAAGGACTCCCGGGCGCAGGATCCCGAGAAGGCACTGCGGAACACCCTCTGGTCCAAGTACCGGATGACGCTTGAGGACTACCGCGCGCGCCTCGAATCGCAGGGCGGGAAGTGCGCCGTGTGCCAGATCGACGCCCCCACCGACTTTCGCACCCGCCGGTTCCACGTCGACCACGACCACTCGTGCTGCCCCACGTCGAGCAAGACCTGCGGCAAGTGCACCCGTGGGCTGCTCTGCCACGCCTGCAACACCGGGCTTGGCAACTTCCAGGACAACCCGGAGCGGCTCCTCGCCGCCGTGGCCTACCTCACGGCCAGAAAGGGGGCCACACCCGATGCCGTTCATTGACCTTCCTGACCGCGTCCCGGGCCTGCGTGCACAGGCCCGGGAGTCCCGGCCCTGGTACCGCATCACCAACCAGGCCGCCGACGAAGCGGAAGTGATGCTGTACGACGAGGTCGGGGGCTGGCTGGGCGCTACCGCTGACGACTTCATCAACGACCTGCGCGGCATCACGGCTCCGAACATTCTGCTCAGGGTCAACAGCCCTGGCGGATCGGTGACAGAGGGAATCGCGATCGCCAACGCCCTGCGCTCCCATCCGGCGAATGTCACGGTTCAGGTGGACGGCGTTGCGGCGAGCATCGCCTCGGTCATTGCGATGGCCGGTGACCACGTGCGGATGATGCCGAACGCGCTTTTGATGGTGCATGAGGCGAGCGGCGTTTGCGTCGGGGAAGCCGCCGACATGATCAAAATGGCGGAGGTCCTCGACAAGATCTCCGACAACATTGCCGGGGCCTACGCAGCCCGAGCAGGCGGCACCGAGGCCGAGTGGCGCCAGGTCATGAAGAACGAGACCTGGTACAGAGGCGAAGAAGCCGTCAAGGCAGGGCTCGCGGACGAGGTCGTGCAGACGCCGAAGCGCAGCGATGAGTCCGCGGAACCCGAGATGCGGCAGCAGTTCGATCTCGCCGCATACGGGTACGCCGGCCCCCGCGCCGAACCGCCGACGGCCGAGACCGGGCTGACGGAGGACATCCGCTCTCTCATCGGCGAGGAAGTCGCGGCGCAGCTTGCTGCTGCGGTTGCCCCGTCGGCAGCCGAGCCCGTGCAGCCGGAGCCCGTCGCCGAGACGGAGCCTGACGGCCCACGGTGCGCGATGTGCAACGAACTCGCCAGCGAGCACGAGGGCCACTTCCACGACCTCTCGGCAGAACCCGCCCCCGAGGCGCCAGCCGAGACCGAGCCCGAGGACGCGTGGGCGGCAGCCGTCGCCCACCTCGTCCAGCCCAAGCCTGACCCGTGGGCCGCAGCCGTGGCCCGCCTTATCAACCCCACGTCGGCGGCCCGCTCGGCGACGGACGCAGCCTGAAGGAGGCAGCATGGCAACCCCCACCATCCCGAGCAACGCCGACGAGCTGGCGGAGATGCTCGCCGACCCGGCGAAGGCGTCGCCGATCGTCGAGACGCCGAAGGCTCTGGCGGACTTCATCACCCAGTACGCCAACCGGCAGCAGGGTGAGGGCACCGACCTCAACCGGCAGATCGCCGAGGAGACGCAGCGGCAGTTCGCTGCGATGCTCCGTGACCACGGCAAGGACGTCAGCCAGAAGGACGCCGAGCAGGCGATCCGGCGTCTCGACCTGGACCCGCAGGCCAAGCGCGGCGGGATGCTCACCTCGCACCGGCAGGGCACCGCCTACAACGCGGGCGCGCCCGGCGCACAGGTGGACAAGCACTTCGACAACGCGATCGACTACGTGCGCAACATCTGGCACAAGAACCCGAACGCGAACGCGGAGAAGCTGGCCGCGCTCGTCAACGCCGCAGGCAGCGTCAGCCCGGCGGACGGCGGGTTCCTCGTCCCGGAGACGCTCCGTAGCCAGCTGCTGCAGCTCGCGCTGGAGCAGGCCGTTGTTCGGCCGCTGGCCACGGTCGTCCCGATGGACTCGGCCCGGGTGCCGTTCCCGATGATCGACACCACGACCAACGCGGGCAGCGTGTTCGGCGGGATGATCGCCTACTGGGGTGAGGAAGGCGCCGCCCTCACCGACTCCAACCCGAAGTTCGGCCGGGTCACCCTCGACGCGAAGAAGCTCACCGGCCTCTCCGCGGTCCCCAACGAGCTGCTCCAGGACTCCATCGTCAGCTTCTCCGCGCTGATCGAGACGCTGTGGCCGCAGGCCCTCGCTTTCTCCGAGGACAACGCGTTCCAGTCCGGCACCGGCACCGGCGAGCCCCTCGGGTTCCGCGGCGCAGGCAACCCGGCCGCGGTCACCGTGTCCCGCGGCACCGCCAGCACGATCAAGTACCCGGACGTCGTCGGCATGTACGCGCGGATGCTGCCGTCGTCGCTGTCCAACGCGGTGTGGATGTGCGCCCCGGACGCGCTGCCGCAGCTGCTCCAGATGTCTCTCACCGTCGGCACTGGCGGCAACTCGGTGTTCGTCGTCAACGCGGCGGCGGGCATGCCGATGTCCATCTTCGGACGGCCGCTGATCATCACCGAGCGCGGCAGCCAGCTCGGCTCCCGCGGCGACCTCGTGTTCTGCGACCTCTCGTACTACCTGGTGGGCGACCGCCAGGTCATGACCGCCGACTCCTCGACGGACTACAACTTCGGCTCCGACAAGACGACGTTCCGGATCATCCAGCGCGTCGACGGCCGGCCGTGGATCCAGTCCGCCATCACCCCCCAGAACGGCAGCTCCAGCACCCTGTCGCCGTTCGTCGAACTCCTCTAGCCCCCCCACGGCCGCCGCCGGCATTCACACCCCGGCGGCGGCTTCCACCGGGCCGGCAGTGTCGCCCCGGACCGGACCTCAGACGAAAGGAAAACCCGATGTCTCAGCGAGCACTCGGCAGGCTCATCAACCCGACCCCCGCGGCCGACGGTGTGTGGATCGCCCTCAAGGGCGCCGCGGCTGGCGTCACCTTTTCGTGCTTCCTCACGGGCGCGGTCGGTGACACCTACACGCTGCAGGAGGCGAAGGACAACGCCGGGACCGGCGCGCAGAACCTCGCGATCATCACCGAGTACCACACCAACACCGGTAACGCGTCGGACGCGTGGACCCGGCGGACGCAGGCTGCGGCGGCGACGGTAGTCACGGCGGCAGCGGCCACGCAGAACGCGATGGTCGTCGAGGTCGAGGGCACGTCGCTGTCCGACACCTACAAGTACGTGAAGCTCACGTCGACCGGCGCGGGCACCGTGACCGCGATCCAGCGGGACCTCGGCGTGCAGCGCGCCCCGGCCTCCCTGCCCGCGACCGGGGCCTGACGTGGCGGTGTGGACGTGCGCCGACTGCACGGCGGACTACGCGGTGGGCGCCCCGGCGTGTCCGCAGTGCGGGTCCGTCGTGCGGATCGACGAAAGGCCCATGCCGAAGGAGGAAGGCGAGGACATGGCGAAGATCACCGTTCACGGCGGTCCGAGCAACGCGGCCGCCGACGCGGAGGGGGGTGAGGACGTATCAGCTGGTACCAGCTCATCGACATCCTCCGAGAAGGAGCCGAGCTCGCCCGGGACGAGCAGCAGCGACAGCCCGTCGCCTGCCCGAACGACGGGGAGCCGCTCGAAGAAGGCGGCGACGGCCAAGGCCTCTTCTGCCCGTGGGACGGGTGGCGGCCCGGCGGCCGGCATGTCGGAGACCGACGGCTCTGAGGCCTGACCGCTACCCAATCGACTGACGAGAGGAGGTGACAGAGATGAGCAGTACTCCGTTCTATGCGACCCGCGAGGAGATCAAGGCTGAGCTGGACGTGCGGGAGACTGCGCGTAGCAACACCCGGATTGATCGCGCGCTGGCCGATGCGACCGAGGCCGTGCACGGGCTGACGCACCGGGTGTTCTACCCGGTGGTGGAGACGCGGCGGTTCGACTGGCCGCCCCGTGCTGGGGCGACGCCGTGGATTCTGCGGCTCGACAGCAACGAACTCATCTCCGTCACCTCCCTCACCAGCGGCGGGACGGCTATCGCCCCGGGTGACTACCTGCTGCGCCGGGCTGATGACCGGGCCGAACCCCCGTACACGCGTATCGAGATCAACCTCGGTAGCGACGCCTCGTTCGGCGGCGGCGACACCTACCAGCAGGACATCGCGGTGACCGGCCTGTTCGGCTACCGCAACGACGAGACTTCGGTGGGCACGCTTGCCGCACCGGTGGTTTCGACGACCGCCACGACCATCACCGTTGACGGCCCGGCATCCGCGGCGCTGGGTGTCGGTTCGCTGCTCCGTATCGACGACGAACGCATGGTCGTCACCGGGCGGTCCCAGCTCGATACGGGGCAGGGCTTCGGCGACTCGATGAACAAAGACAACTCCGATGTCTCGATCGGCGCGGCGAACGGCGGCGCCTACGCGGTCGGCGAGGTCATCCTCCGCGACTCCGAACGCATGCTCATCACGGAGATCGCAGGAAACACGATCTCCGTGATCCGGGCGTGGGATGGCAGCGTCCTGGCTGCGCACGCCGACTCGGCGATCTACGCGCCCCGCATCCTCACCGTGGCCCGCGGTGCGCTCGGCACGACGGCCGCCACCCACACCAGCGGAACCGCTGTGCAGCAGTGGCAGGCACCCGGGCCGGTCCGGCAGTTGTGCGTGGCCGAGGCGCTGGTGGACTTGCTGCAAGGCCGGTCCGGGTACGCGCGGACGGCGGGCTCGGGTGAGAACGAGCGGGAGACCAGCGGCAAGGGGCTCGCTGATCTGCGTGCCCGCGTGTACACCAGCCACGGCCGCAAGGCCCGGATGCGGAGCGTCTGATGCGACTCGACGTCTCCACCAGCAGCCGCGGCCCGATCTTCGACGGGCGCGCCCGGATCGCAGCCAACCAGTACGTGGACCGGCTGGAACGCGACCTCGCCGAGGAAGGCCTCAACATCCTCAAGCGTGAGATGCGCGCAGTGTTCCGCAACCCGACCGGCTACTACGAGTCCCGCTGCGTCGTCGTCGACGGCCGAACGATCTGGGACAGCAGGGTCGTGTACGGGCCGTGGCTGGCCGGCATCGGCAGCAGGAACTACCCGGTGACGAAATTCAAGGGCTACGACCACTGGATCCGCACGAGGCATGAGCTGAACTCCCGCAAGCGCGGCATCGGCGAACGGCTGCTGCGCCGCTATACGGGCAGGATGTGATCGCCCGTGTCTCTTGACCTCCTCGCCTACCGCAGCGCGGTCATGTCGCAGGCACAGGCCCTCGGCGTGTTCGAGCAGGTGCTCGGGCACGAGCCAGTGTCCGCGCCCGGGAGCGGCTTGATCTACGCGGTGTGGGTGACGCGAGTCGCGCCGATCCCTGCCGGGTCTGGTGTCGCTGCGGGCACGGGCCGCCTGGAACTCGCGGGCCGGGTGTTCATGCCCGCAGACACGGAGCCGCAGAACGACGTGGACATCGCCGTGACGAGCGCGGTCGACCAGCTCATCAGCGCCCTGTTCGCGGACTTCACGCTCGGCGACACGATTCGCAACGTCGACGTGCTCGGCGCGCACGGCACCCCGCTGTCTGCGGCGTTCGGGTTCACCCGCTTCGACAGCACCACGTACAGGGTGGCCACGCTCACCGTGCCCCTGATCATCAACGACCTGTGGACGGAGGCCCCGTAGTGGCGAAGACAGGCGGGCTCGGGGATGCGCTGTACATCCACGGCTACGACGCGAGCGGCGACATCCAGCAGCTCGGCACGATCGGTGGCGGTCCCGCGCTGCTGAATTTCACCGCGATCAACAAGAGCGCGATGGAGCGGCAAGGCGGACTGCGGTCCGGCGCCATCGAGTTCACCGCGTTCCACAACCACGTCGCGGTCACCGGCGCCACGCACGAGAAGCTGGCGACACTGCCCCGCACGGACGTGATCCTGACCTACTGCCGCGGCACCACGCTCGGCGACCCGGCCGCATCACTGGTGGGCAAGCAGGTCAACTACGACCCCACCCGCGCTGACGACGGCATGCTCACCTTCGCCGTGAGCGGGCAGTCGAACGGCTACGGCATCGAGTGGGGACAGCAGCTCACTGCCGGACTGCGCACGGACAGCGCCGCCACGAACGGCACGGGCCTCGACACCCTCGCCTCGGCTGCGTTCGGCGGGCAGGCCTACCTTCAGGTGTCGGCGTTCACCGGCACGGACGTCACGGTGAAGATCCAGGACAGTGCGGACAACGTCAGCTTCGCGGACGTCGCCGGATTCAACTTCACCCAGATCACCGGGGGCGCGCCGCTCGCGGAGCGGATCGCGCTGTCGAACACGGCCACGCTGCGCCGCTACCTGCGGGCCAGCACGGTGACGACCGGCGGGTTCACCAGCCTCACCTTCTCCGTCAACGTGATCAAGAACGAGGCGGCGGGAGTGGTCTTCTGATGAACCGCATCCAGCCCCTCATGGGCCCCGAGGCGTACAAGACGTACTCGGTCGTTTCCCCGCTCACCTCGCACTTCCGGCCCGCGACCTGCGCCGAAGCTGACTGCGGCTACTACCGCGACGGGTTCCAGGTCCGCGTCGAGGGACTCGAACCGCAGGTACTGCACGCGGTGCAGAACTCGGGCCGCAAGTACACGGTGCAGAAGCCGGCCGAGGGCGAGACGTACCTGGTGTTCGAGCCGGGCCAGCCGTGCCTGCGGGCGTCGCTGCACCGGGTGCGGGTGTCCGACCGGCCGCCGCTGTACGTGGTCCGGGACGGCGACTACCGCGGCAACCCGCGCGGCACGAAGACGCGGGTGCATCACAGCCCGGACAACTGGCTGGACGACTTCGCCACGCATCAGCAGGCGATTGCAGACGAGATCGAGAAGGGGTGATCGGCCATGGCGAAGGCTAGCGGCCTCGGCCAGACGGCACTGTCGGTGGACACCAGCGCAGGTACGCCGACGGACATTCGGAACGACGTCACGAACTGGCAGCTGAGCACCCCCAGGGGTGTGCAGGACATCACCGGCGTGGACAAGTCGGCGAACGAGCGGCTTCTGCTCCTCGCCGACATGAGCGTCACCTACAACGGCGTGTTCAACGCGACCGGCTCGCACCTGGTGTTCCGCACCGTGCCGTCCACCAGCGTGAACCGGACCTGCACCAACACCGTGAACGGCGTCACCCTCGCCGGCGAACTCCTGTTCTCCGACTACCAGCTCACCCGCTCCGACAGCGGCGAACTTACCTGGAGTGCGCCCGGCGCGCTTGCTGACGGCACCGTCCCGACCTGGGCCTGAGGAGCAGCGCATGGGATTCGACGCTGGCGTGCGCGCCATCACCATCCGGTTCGAGCCGGGACACAAGTACCACGGCGCCGAAGCGCGCGTGCGCGGTATGGGTATCGGCGAGTACATGGCCGCGACCGGGCTCGACGGCGGCGAAGGCGACAACGCGGCAGCGAGCATGCAGCGGTTCTTCGAGCGTCTCGTCTCCTGGAACCTGACCGTCGACGGCGAGGCGGTGCCCGCTACTGAGGAGGGCGCGAAGGCCTGCGACCACGGCCTGATCCGCGCGCTCCAGAACGCCTACGTGCAGGCCCTCATCGGGGTCCACGATGCCGACCCTTTGCCGGAGAGCTCGCTCTCTGGCGAGCCGTCCCTGGTGGAGTCCGTCCCGATGGAAGCACTGTCGGAGAGCCTGGCGAGCTAAAGCGAGCGCGGTGGCTGCTCGGACTGTGCGAACGGTTCGGGTGCCTGCCATCGCAGCTGTACGAGGAGGACACCGAGCTCCTGCGCCTCGTGGCGATTGAGGAGCTCGGTGGTGGGCGCGGGAGCGGAGGGGAGGTAGACGATGTCTGACGACGTGACGATCACAGTCCGGGTCAATAACCAGACGGCGCAGGGCTTTCGTGACGTCAACGGGCGGATCCGTGACATGAACGGCCGGTTCGCCACGGCGGCCGGGGACATGAACCGGTCGTCCGGCGTGCTGTCGAAGGCGCTCGTCGACGTGCGGGCGTCGCTCCTCTCCCTCGCGCCGGCTGCCGTGCCGGTTGCTGCGTCGCTGGCGCCGATCGCGGTGCAGGCGGGTGCGGCCGGGCTGGCGATGGCTGCGTTCGGTGCTGCGGTGATCCCGCAGATCGGGCACCTCGGCGATGCGGCGAAAGCGCAGGACAAGTACGCGGACTCGGTGGCCAAGTTCGGGCGCGGTTCGAAGCAGGCTGCCGCCGCGGCGCTCGCGCAGCAGCAGACGCTCGCCGGGATGCCGGTGGCAACGCAGCGGGCGTCGGTCGCCTGGCAAGGGTTGAGGGACCAGTTCAAGGCGTTCTCGGACCAGACGGCCGACTTCACGATGATCCCCGTCGAGAAGAGCTTCGCGGTCCTCGGCCAGATCATCCCCAAGCTCACCCCGATGGCGAAGGGCGCCGCGTCGCAGCTGGACCGGCTGGTGACGGTGGCTGGCGGGGCGGTGAACTCGCCCGGCTTCGACGCGCTGTCGGAGAAGGTCAGCGACTTCGCGAACAATGCGCTGAAGTCCGCGATCGACAAGACGATCAGCTTTTCGCGTGCTCTGTCGGAGGGGAACGCGCACGGCCCGATCGCCTCGTTCTTCGAGTATGCGCGGCAGCAGGGTCCGGCGGTGAAGGAGCTGCTGACCAACGTCAGCGAGGCGGTGTCGAACCTGTTGCAGGGTGCGGCGCAGGCGGGGCCGGGGCTGCTGACGCTGGTGAATGCGATGGCGAAGCTGGTGGCGTCGGTGCCGCCGGAGCTGGTCGGCAACCTGATGTCGATCTATGCCGCCTTCAAGCTGATCAAGCTGACGGGTGCTGGGGTCGGTGCGCTCGCGGGTGGCTTCGCCAACCTCGGTGCGAAGATCGCCGCGCTGAAGGCCGCGAGCGTCGCTGCGGGTGGCGGCATCGCAGGGATGAACGCCGCGCTGAACACGCTCACCACCGGTGGCCGGGCCGCCCTCGCCGTGGGTGTGGTCGGCGGTCTCGCGCTGGCCATGCACAAGCTGACCGACGATGACGCCACGGTGGCAGTCGACAAGCTCGCCACCAGCCTCAACACCCTGGCCACGACCGGCAAAGTCACCGGCGAACTGTCGACGCACATGGACGACATGGCGAAGTCGATCGCGATGGTGTCGAAGGGCGCCAGCGACAACAAGATCCTCACCATGGTCAGCGACTTCGGATCATGGATCGGGATCGCGACCGGGCCCGGCATCTCCGAAGCCAAGGAGAACGTCGCCGCCTGGGACAAAGTCATGGCGGACAACGTCCGCTCCGGCCACACCAAGGAAGCCGCAGCCCAGTACGAGATCCTCCGCAAAGCGTGGATCGCAGGCGGCGGCGATCTGAAGGAACTTGACGAGGCCACCACCGGCTACCGGGATGCACAGGCCGACGTCAAGTTCGAAACCGACATGGCAGCCCAGGCGATGGGCGGATTCGGGTCAGCAGCACAGGCAACGCAGGCCACCCTCGACGCGCAAAAGGGCAGCGCGGACGGACTGCGCCAGTCGCTGATCGCACTCAACGACGTCAACCGCAGCGCCTACGACGCACAGATCGGCTTCGAAGCCAGCCTCGACGCCCTCACCGCATCGTTCAAAGAACACGGCGCCACCCTCAACCTCGACACCGCAGCAGGCCAGGCCAACGGGCAGGCCATGTCGGCGGCCGCGAAGGCCCAGGACGAACTGATTGCCACCGGGGTCGCAGCCGGGGACTCGTTCGCGTCGATGTCGAAGAAGAGCAGCGAGCTCCGCGAGACGATGATGCGGCTCGCGGTGGACGCATTCGACGGGAACAAAAAGAAAGCGCAGGAGTACGTCAACACCCTGCTCGGCACACCGTCGGAGATCAAGACACTGGTCAAGGCGGAGAAGGACCAAGCGATCGCCGGACTTCAGGAGGTGCGCTCTGCGGTCCAGGCGACACCGGGCTCGAAGGAAGTCACGGTGTCCACGCTGAACGGTGCGGCAATCGCCGCGCTGAATGCGGTCGGCCTGAAGACCGAGCAGCTCCCCGACGGCCGGACCAAGGTGTACACCGCGAACGGCACAGCGCTGGGTGCAATCGGCGCGGTGTCGTCGGCGATGAACAAGATCGACGGAAAGTCGGCGACGACCTACGTCGTCACCAAGTACCGGATCGAGGGGAAGCCGGGCGGGCCGGCGTCTGGCACGTATCTGGGGTCGACGGCGGGCCGGTCGGCGGACGGCAACATCTACCGCGGCCGCTCGTATGCGGACGGCGGCATGGAGCAGCATGTCGCGCAGATCGCACAGCCCACGTTCCGGATGTGGGCGGAGCCGGAGACCGGCGGCGAGGCGTACATCCCGCTGAGCCCGGCCAAGCGCGGCAGGTCCCGGGACATTGCTGAGCAGACAGTGGGGATCCTTGGCGGGCAGGTGGAGTGGTTCGCGAAGGGCGGCCTGACGAAGAGCCAGATGAAGGGCCTGTCGTCGCCGTCGGATATGTCGTCGCTGACGGCGACGCTGTCCGATGTCCGCTCTCGGATCAAGGACAAGTCGTCGGGTGCCGCGGAGGCCCGGCTGCTGCACGCTCTGGATGCGGTCGGTAAGAAGCTGATCGCGCACGAGAAGTCTTTGACCTCGGTGAACAAAGCCTTGGATGGGGCGAAGTCGAAGCTGAACGACCTGCGGTCGTCGGCGTCGCAGCTGTCGGGCAGCGTCAAGTCCGGGGTCCTCAGCGCGTCGTCGATCACGAAGAGCGGCGACGACCAGGTGTCGGTGCAGTCCATCATGGGCGGCCTCATCGCGTCCCGGGACAAGGCGACCGCGTTCTCCAGCGCGCTGAAGGGCTTGCAGGGCAAGGGTCTGCGCGCGGATCTCATCCAGCAGATCGCCGAGGCCGGTATCGGCGGCGGCGGGCTGGAGACGGCGGGCGCGCTGTTGGGCGCGTCGTCGTCGGAGATCGGCACCGCCAACAGCCTTCAGTCGCAGATCGCGGCCGCGGCGAAGACGGCTGGGCAGACCACGTCGACGGCCGTGTACGGGGCGGCAATCAAGGCGCAGACCACGGCGACGAACAAGCTCCAGGCGTCGCAGGACCGGCTGGAGAGGACCATGTCGAGCCTGGCGAAGTCCCTGAACAAGCGGCTCGGCGGCAAAGCCGCTGGCGGGATCGTGGGCGCGGCAGCGTCGGGTGGTATCCGGGACGGGCTGACGTGGGTGGGCGAGCACGAGCCGGAACTGCTGGACCTGCCCGTCGGCTCCCGGGTGTGGTCGGGGCCGGACTCACGGAGGAAGACGGCGGCACCGTGGTCGTCGATGCTCAACACCCCGCGCCGGGCTGCCGCTGCTTCTGCTGCGCCCGCGGCTGCGCACGGCGGTTCTGAGCAGCCGATCGTCATCCAGGTCCGGATCGGCGAGAAGGACTTCGGCGAGCTGTGGGTGGAGACCGGCCGCCGCAGGGTCAAGGCCATCGGCTCGATCGAGGCCACACTCAAGCCGCCTCGCGGCAGGTAGAAGGGACGACGGAGTGCACCGGTACAAGATCTATAACGGGCCGATGCCCACGACTGCCGCACAGCAGAAGGTGACCACGGGCACGGCGATCAAGACCATGCTTCAGCTCGCCACACCCAGCACCCGGCAGATCCAGCTGATCAGCTGGGGCTTCACCCTGGACGCGGTTCCTTCGTCGGCCGGGCAGGTGGAACTGATCCAGACGGACGTCGCCGCCACCGTCACCGCACACGTCGCGGCCGGCCTGCAGCCGGTCGACCCGAACGCCCCCGCATCGCTGCTCACGCTGGGCACGAGCGCGACCGGTTACACCGCCACTGCCGAGGGCGCGACGACCGCGTCGCGCACGTTCGACGTGAACCTCGTCCCTTCGACGGCTGGCTCAACGGACATCAACTACTACTACCAGTGGATGCCCGACGAACGGCCGATCGTCGCAGTGTCCCGGTTCCTGCGTGTGCGCGCCACGTTCGGTGGCGCCGTGAACATGACGTGCTTCGTCTGCTGGGACGAATAGCCGATGCCGGGAAGTGTCGCCGCACGGGTCATGGCCTGGCAGCGCCGCATGGGCGGCGCCCCGGGCCCCCTTGGCGCGTCCGGCGAGGCATCCAACGGGCAGCCCGCGCAGGTGGAGTTGCTCGTCAACGGGGCGTGGGTCGACATCACGGACCGGACTCTGGTCTGGGACGACAACGGCCGCATCGGCGTTACGTCGGGCATCCGTGACGGCGGCTCGCAGGCGCAAGCCGCAGACTGCCCGCTGGAGTTGAAGAACGCCGACGGCCGGTTCTCCCCCCGGAATCCCAACGGCGACTACTACGACATCCTCACCTGGCGCAACGCCCAGATCCGCGTCTCAGTACCGGACGGCAACGGCGGCAAGCAGTACCTGATCTGGGGCGAAACGTCCGAATGGGCACCCAACTGGGACACATCCGGTAACAAAGTCTGGACGGACGTCACCGTCAACGGCATCCTCCAGCGCCTCGCTCAAGGCCCCACCCCAGAACACTCGATCCTCTACAGGGCGGTCACCGACCCCCCACTGACCGGGCTGGTGGCGTACTGGCCGTGCGAGGACCCCACCGGGTCCACCGAACTGAAATCAGCGCTGGTCAGCGGCTCTTCCATGACCTGGACAGGCACACCCAGCCTCGCCTCCTACACCGGGTTCGGCGCCTCCGACCCACTGCCCACCCTCACCGTGGCATCCCTCACCGGCGGCATCGCACGCTACGACATCAGCGCGCTGACGCAGTACCAGATGCGGTTCCTGCTCTCAGTCCCGAAGGCAGGGTTCTCCGACCTGGACGTGGTGGCCCGGATGAGGGTTGCCGAAGTCGCGGCGGGCGCGAGCCTGCTCAATTACTTCGACATCCACTACAACAACCCGCCCGGCGGCCTCGGCTCCTACGGTGCCCCCGGCACCCTGACCATCCTGCTCCGCGACGGCGACGAAGCCACGTTCGGCGCGTCGAACTCCACCACGATGGACGTCCGCGGCCGACGCGTCCGGGTCTCCCTGGAGAACTCGATCGCCTCCACGACGATCACGTGCACGCTGCGGGTCCTCGACATCGACACGGGGATGACGGACTCCGCATCGATCACGATCGGCTCCACCAGCATCTCCCGCGTCATCTCCATGGCTCTCGCCCCCGCCACCCTCGCCCAGAGCGCAGGTCTCACGGGTGGGTCGGCGGGGCATCTGCTGCTCCAGAACACGATCACAGACATCACGGATATCGGGCGGGCGATTCAGCCCGAGGGTGAGGCTGCCGGCCGGCGGATGCAGCGGCTGTGCGGGGAGACGGCGGTGGCGTTCGAGTGGATCGGCGACCTGGACGACACAGTGCTGATGGGGCCGCAGGGCAGGCAGAATCTGCTGGCCTTGTTGCGGGAGTGTGAGGCGGCGGACGGCGGGTTCCTGTACGAATCGACGGATCGGCTCGGGCTCGGCTATCGGACACGGGCGTCGCTGTACGGGCAGGACCCGGCGCTCGTTCTGTCGTACACCGGGTTCAACTTGGCTGACGTTCCGGTTCCGCTGTCGGATGACCGGTACGTGCAGAACCAGGTCGTCGTCACCGTGAACGGCGTCTCGCAGACGTACACGGAGACGACGGGCGCGCTGGGTACGGACAGGGTCGGCGTGTACGGGGAGACGTCGGGTGTCGAACTCAACCTCGCGTCTACGGATGCGGCGACGCTGCGGGATCAGGCGGCGTGGCGGGTGCGTCTCGGCACGGTGGACAGCGAGCGCTACCCCAAGATCAGCGTCAACCTGGCCCATCCCTCCATGACGCCGGAGCTGAAGCGGGCGATCCTCGGCCTGCGCATGGGCGATCGCATGCAGATCACCGGCATGCCTTCGTGGCTGGCGCCGGACACCGTGGACCAGCTGATCGTCGGCGTCGACAGGTCGCTGAACCGGTTCGTCCACGAGATCACGTTCACCTGCCTGCCGGCCGCCGCCTACAACCAGGTCGGCAACCTCGACAGCAACAACGTGCGGATCGACATCGACGGGTCGGAGCTGATGTCTGGCATCGGCTCGTCGGACACCACGATGGTGGTGGTGCCGTCGGCCGGCCAGACGATGCTGTGGACAACCGACCCTGCCGACATGCCCGTTGATCTGCGGCTGGGCGGCGAGGTGGTGCGGCTGACGGAGACGGATCCGTGGCTGACCGACACTTTCACCCGGTCGGTGTCGTCGGGGTGGGGGACGTCGGACACAGGCCAGTCGTGGGGCAACGGCGGCGGGACCGCGACCGATTTCGCGGTCGGCTCTGGGTACGGGTCGCACACGCTGACCACGGTCGACATCTCCCGACGGAATTTCACCGACTTCCTGCGGACGCAAGTGGATGCCTACGTCAGCATCACAACGTCCGCGACGGCGACCGGCGGCAGCCTTTATGGCGGGCTGCTGGGCCGGTACATCGACGGCGCGAACTTTTACATGGCGCGCGTCGAATTCACGACGGCCAACGGCGTGAACCTCGAATTCCGCAAGCGGATCAACGACGTCGAGACATCCCTAGGTACCTACACCACATCACTCACCCACGTCCCGGGGACATTCCTGCGGCTGCGGTTCGTGGTGTCGGGCACCTCCCTGAAGGCCAAAGTGTGGACTGCCGGGACGACCGAGTTCCCGGGCTGGCAAATCGAAGCCACCGACACCCAGCTCGGCAGCGCGGCCCTGTTCGGCTTCCGGTCGATCGCCTCGGCAGCGAACACCAACGTCAACCCGCAGGTCCGCTACGACGACCTGGCCGTGGTGAATCCCCAGGTTCTGAACGTCACCCGCGGCATCAACGGCGTCGTCAAATCCCACGCCGCAGGCACTTCGGTGTCTCTCGCCTACCCCACCTACATCGCCCTGTAAGGAGGAAGCATCGTGGCCGAGTACTACCCGCAGCCCGCAGGCGGTCAGCGCCTGACCGGAAGCCTGCTGCGGAGCATGCTGCCGCTGACCGTCCGTAAGACTGCCGACACCTCGCGCACTGCGACCACCAGCGTCACAGCCGACGATCATCTCTTCCTCGACCTGGAGGCAAACGCCGTCTACGTCGGGGAGGGCTGGATCAAGTACTCCGGGCTCGCGGCCGCGGACCTCGGGATCCAGTGGACGGCGCCCAGCCTCGCCGTTGGCGAATGGGGGGCGCACGGCGTCGGCTCCACCGTCGTCGGCTCCACCGCCGCCCCTGCCTTGCAGACCGATACGCAGGGCGCGCTCGGCTACATGGTGCGCACCGAATCCAACGAGCTGGGGGTGGCCCGCACCTACGGCTGCCTGGGCACATCGGCACTGCTCACGCTGTTCATGTACGGCACGATCCGTATGGGCGCGACGGCGGGGACGTTCAGTGTGGGGTGGGCACAGGCTTCATCGTCCGCTACCGCCACCACGCTGTACGCGGATTCGTGGCTGCGTCTGACGAGGGTCGCCTGATGGCGGGGCTGCGCCGGGCGGCGGGCGTGCTGCTGGCGGCGGTGGGGCTGCTGCTGGTCACGCCGCCGACGGCGGCCCGGCCCGCGGCGACGGCGGGGGCGGATGTGCTGGTGACGGAGGGCGGCACCCGGTTCGCGCTGATCTCCTGCGCGCTGCGCAACACCGGTGCCGGGTGGTCGGTCATCACCGACAGCGGCCACACACCGTCCGGCTGCACTGGCGTCGTGACGCACGACGCCTACCTGGAGCTACTCCACCCCGTCGGGGCAGTGCAGGTGTCATCGCTCACGGTCACCGTCGATGAGACCTACGCCAGGACAGGGCTGAGAGCAGGCGTCTCGGCCGGGTTCGACCACTCCTACATCTACCTGTACTCGGGGGCGGCCGGCAGTGCGGCGCTCAACCCGACCAGCGTGGTGGCAGCGTCCGGGAATCTCTGGGTGCAGGGCTACCTCGTACTGCCTGCTATCTGACGGAGGGAATGACATGGCAACACCGATGACCGCAGCCGAGTGGCGGGCCGCCCTGAAAGCGGAGGGCGTGAAGTACACGGAGTTCGATGGGTGGACGACGCGCGGCCGGGACGCCGCGACCGGCAAACCCTTCGGCCCGGTGCATGGGGTGCTCAACCACCACACGGCCGGGTCGAATTCGCTGACGGCTGTGACCACGGGCGGCGCCCCGAATCTCCCTGCGCCGCTGTGCCACACGTTCCTGCCCAAGAGCGGGATCGCGGTGCTGGTGTCCTGCCACCGCGCCAACCACGCCGGGCTCGCTGCATCCAACGTGATCGACGCGATCACCGCCGAGACGCCCCTGCCGAGGCAGAACAAGACGTCCACGGTCGACGGGAACGACTGCCTGTACGGCATCGAGACCGAGAACCTCGGCAACAACAAGGACACGTACACGCGCGCCCAGTACGACACCTGGGTCCGCTGGAACGCAGCGATCTGCCGGTTCCACAAGTGGGGTTCGGGTTCCGTCGCCGGACACCTGGAGACCAGCGTCGAGGGCAAGGTCGACCCGCTCGGCCCCGTCGAAGGCTACGGCACCCGCGGAAAGTTCGCTTTCACCATGGGCCAGCTGCGGGCGGACGTCGACGAGCGGCTGAGGCACCCCGCGTCGTGGTCGCCGCCGGTGAAGACGACCCCGCCGCCGACCACACCCCCGCCGGTGCCCAAGCCCACCGTCGAGGAGCGTCTCTCCGCCCTGGAGAAGACCGTCACCGAGCAGGGCCAGCGGATCGCTGCCCTCGAATCGAAGTGAGGACACCAGTGAAGATCTTCGGCAGAGAGCCCGCTCTCATCCTCGCGGCCGTCAGTGCCGCACTGTCCCTCGTCGTGAGCTTCGGCTTCGGCCTCACCGCCGAGCAGGCCGGCGCGATCGTCGCCGTCGTCTCCGCGGTGTTCGCCGCTGCCACCGCTGCGATCACCCGGCCGATCGCCCCGTCCGCGTTCACCGGCCTCGTCGCCGCGGCGGTGGCGCTCCTCGCCGCTTACGGGCTGAACGTTTCTGCGGAGACGGTGGGCGCCCTGAACGCATGTGTTCTGGCGGTCCTTGGCCTGGTGACGCGCGGCCAGGTGTCGCCGAAGTCGGCAGCCTGATGTGCCGGGCGGTCCGGCGGCTGGGCAGGATGCTGGGCCGCCGCGGCGTAATCCTCTTGTGCTACGGCACGGTGTGGGCTCTGTACGGGTACGCGCAGCTCGTTTCTCCGCAGCCTGACCAGCGGGGCCTGACTCTGGCGATTCAGGTCATGCCGTTGCAGGCGTGGGGCTGGCTGTGGATCACGGCCGGGCTGATCGCGGTTGCCTCCGCGTGGGTGCCGCAGGGCCTCGACTGGCCCGGGTTCCTCGCACTTCCGCTGATCGTGCTGCCGTGGATGCTGTCCTACCTGTCCTCCTGGCTTCAGGGGGACTTCCCGAGGGGGTGGGTGTCTGCCGCGGTGTGGGCTGTGATCGCTGTTCCCGTGCTGGTTGTTGCGGGATGGCGTGAGCCGCCCCGTGTGAAGAGAGTGCGAGTCGAGTAATGGGCGTAGACACCTGGGTTCAGGCAGGCATGGCAGTCGTCGCAGCGGTGGGCGGTGTCGTCTCCGCCCGGTCCGCACGACGCACGAAGCGGCAGGAAAAGCGCGACGACTTCACCGAGATCAAGACTGCACTCAACGAACGCATCGACGATCTCAAGGAGGACATCGCCGGGCAGCAGGTCCAGATCACCGGCCAGCAGGAGCAGATCACCGGACAGGGCGCGGCGATCTCGTGGCTGGTCGTGGACCGGCGGAGCCTTGTCGGCTACATCCGCAAATCGGGGCTCGAACCCCCCATGCCACGCCCCATCCCAGAGCGGGCGCGCCCGTACCTGGATTCCATCGACGTGTGACGCCGCGCCTCCCGGCTCCCCACGGGAGGCATACGGCATTACGGCGGTACGCTGCCAGAGACACCCGTACCCCCGGGAGAGGAGCAGCCGTGGACGACACCGCCCTCCTGCGCACCCTCGCCATCGAACCGGCCACCCTCGCCCCGGCACCCGCCACGGTCCGCACCGCGGACGCCCGCACCCGCTACGGCCTGCCCTGCTCGACCTGCGGCGCGCCCAGTGTGGCGGCGACGACCGTCACCACGCCCGCCGGCCCTCGCTGGCTGGACTCCTGCCGGGACCACATGATCGCCGCGGCCAAACTCCGGTCAGCAGGAGGAGGTTTTCGCGGAGCCCCGTGAAAACTAGCCTGACCTGGGAACAGTCATCACTTTCGCAGTACCGCGAAAGCGGTCACGCCACCTCGACCAGCGCCCCTTGCGCCGCCATCCACTCCTCGACGAGCAGCCGATACAGGGCCCGCTCCGCCTGCGTCCACCCACGCCCGGACGCCCCACGCACGACAGCCCGAATCGCCGCATTCACCACGGCAGCAGGACGTGCCGGGCCAGCAGCCGGGGAGGTGGGGGACATGCACCCAGGATATCGGCGCACACCCCCGGCTCACTCATCCAGATCGATGACGAAATCCACGAGCGTGGTGTCCCCGCGGCGCACGATCGGGTGCGCAACCTCGACGACCCGCCCGGTGTCGGCGATGTGCCGGCGCGTGTAGCGCAGCACAGGGATCCCGGAACCGATCCGCAATGTCGCCGCCTCCACCTCGGTCGGCATGCCCGCGGTGAAGGACTCGGTGATGCGGACGACGCGGATGCCGAGCGTCGCCAACTGCGCGCGGGTGCCGCCGGCCCAGGGCTCATGGATGGGGTCGGCGACCGGGGTCCCGCCGACGTCTGACCAGCGGACGTAGGACGTGGACATCTGGGTGGGCTGACCGTTGTCGTGGAACACGAAGTGTCTGGCGAGGAGTTCCAAGCCGGGCTCAGCCTCGAACAGCGCGGCAACTTCAGCGTCTGCAACTACGCGCTCGAACCGCTTGTCGAGCCGGTACTCAGCCCACTCGATGTTCTGGTCCCGGGTGTACGGGGTCGCTTTCCGGCCTGGCACGGTCCGGTAGCGGTCGGCAGCCATGCGGTGGATCGGCGGTCTGGGCCGAACTCGGGTGCCTGCTCGGGCTCGTGTCTCGATGAGTCCCTCGCCTGCGAGGAGGCGGAGTGCGGAGCGGATGGTGGTCTCTGACACGCCGTAGTGGGCGCAGAGTTCGGTGAGGGTGGGGATTTGGTCGCCGGGCCCGTATTCGCCTGAGGTGATGCGGGTGCGCAGGTGGGCGGCGATCCGCAGGTATTCGGGCTGTGCCACGACCGCACGCCTCCTCGTGATCGTTTCAATCTGAGTACACATAGTGCCCTCGACTCCTTGACTGATGCCAACCTCCGCGACAATCTGAGTACAGATAAGCAGTACCTGTACTCGGATAGCTACTGGTCGTGAGGGACAGCCGTGTCCGAATCCGGAAGATCATGGACGAGGGCCTTCAAAGGCCACGCAGTTGAAGCCGCCCACGTCCGCCACTGGATACGGGAACGCGCCTCACACCCGGACGCCCCCCAGGTCGCACACGAGTTATTCGTGGCCGTCCTCGGAGCAGGACCCGAGGTCATCGAAATGACCATCTCCACCGCCGGGCCCCGGCTGAAGCTCACCGCCACCGGCACAGACCCGCTCCCACTGCTCCACAGCCACGGCCCTGGCTGGCGCATCATCCACGGCCTCGCCTGCACGCACGGCCAAACCGACGACAAACACGGCCTGTGGGCGCAGTTGGAGGATCAGTGACGACCTCCGACGAGTGCGGCATCAGGGAGCACGCCTGGTGTGCAGGTACCCGGGCGTACCGACGCAAGGGCGCGCCCGCGTGGGAGGCGCCGCTGATGGCCGTGCACTGCGACTGCGCATGCCACGGCCGCCCCAAGACTCCCGCCCCGCCACGGCAACGACGCCCCGGGACGGGTGAACAACCGAGGCCAGGAACCACCTGACCTCACGGTCACAAAGGAGTGATCCCATGCTCGAAGACGCCCTTACCCAGGCATTACTCGCCGTCGGCGGTGGAGACGAGGACGACGGCAAGGGCGGCAACCCGCCCACGGGCGACAGCGATGACGGCCGCGACTACAGCGCCTGACGTCGACCAGATCCCGCAGTAGCACGTCGGCCCTCGCCCTACAGTGGCGGGGGCCGACCCCGGAGAAAGGCAGCGAGGATGGCAAAGGACATGCAGGGGCGCGGGCGGGTCACGATCTTCCCGTTCCTTCACGACTGGGAGACCAGCAGCAGGTGCGTCCTCGCCTACACCACCACGGACGGCGGGCTCACCGCCGTCCTCGGCGTGATCCCCATCGAGGGCAACGTGCACGAGCCGGGCGACCTGTTCGCCCTGGCCGCACGGCACGGATTCGTCGGCGAGTGGAAGGGCGCAGACGAGCAGCGGGCTGCATGCTGGCTCGCCTGCACCGGCTTCAGCTCCCGCACCATCCTCAAGCCCGGCACGATCGACGTCCCCTCGGCGGACTGGTCGCTCGACATGGCACGGGCCGCCGACCTGGCCAGCCCCTACTACGGGCATCACCGCGTAGTGGCCGGCCGGTTCACCGTCGCCGATGAGGAGCTGGCGGACCGGGCGCGAGCCTTGATCTCGGGCGTGCTCGTCGCGGCAGCCTGACCCGAACCCGTTCCCTACGTCAGAGGCCCGCCACCGTCGCTACGCCAGTGCGCCGGCGGCGGGCTCGTCTGTGTGGCGGGAAGACGACATGGCGCAAGTTGGACACGTGATCGCTTGCTGCTGGCGGGGCGACCCACCCAAGATGATCTACCGGCCGGACAGGATGCCCGACTGCTCGATCTTGCCTCTGCGGCAAGGGATTTGCGTTCTGGACCATCCGGTCTTAATGATCGGCTACCGGAACAGGTCAGAGGGCGGAATGTCGAGGGCGTGAGCGATGAGCAGCAAGTGATCAACGCTGGTCGCGTGGGCGCCCTGCTCGATCCGGTTGATCGTCTTACGGTCGAGTCCGGTCGCTTCCGCAAGCGCTTCCTGCGTCAGTTTGCGGCCGGTACGGGCAGCCCGGATACGGTCCCCGATGGCGCGGCGGGCGACGGGCACCCACTCGGGCAGGGGGTCGGCTGGCACTTGTCCACGCTGACCGCGGACGTGATCATTGTCTGTACCACTGTTGGTACATTCGCTTGATCACTTCCCGGCCAGAAGGCCACCCCCGAACGGGGGCGGTAATTACTCGGAGGCGGCGGTGTCATGCGCGTTGCATAGATCAACACCCGCGCCGATCATTACGTGCACAACACATGATCTTCACTTAATCCACATACGGCCGCGCGCTGGCGGCACCACACGCACAGGGATCCACATGCACGAGCAGCCCCCCACCCCCGAGCGCCCCGAACTCACCGCCCTCCAGCTCGCCCGCCTCGACTACGCACGCCGCGACCTCGAATCCGCACGCGCCGAAGACCTCACCCAACTCCCCGCGGACGGACTGATCCTGCTCGTCGCCCGCCTCTGCACCCGCCTCGACGACACGCTCTGCCTCGTCAGGGAGATCTCCCCGCCCCGGCCGCCCGCCGCGCACCCATAGCTCGGGTACCGGTAATCACGATTGTGGGGCGACAAACCTGGTTAGGGACACCAGAAGCGGCTAGCATTCCCGCATGCCGTATGCGCCCGAATACCTGCACCTCGTCATCCCCGGCCCCCGCTTCGAAGCCTGGCTCTACGGCCGCAACAGCGAGAACGAGTTCGCCGGCGTCGCAGGGGTACGAGACTCCGTAGACGACCAACTGGACACCGGGCGCGAGCTCTGCCACCGCCACGACTGGCTCATCGTCGGCGAGTTCAAAGACTCCGACCTCTCCGCCAGCCGCCACGCGAAGAAGATCCGCGGAAACTACGAGGACCTCATCGCCGCCATCCTCAACGACCCCGCTCCTCCCGGCGTCCGCCGCATTGTCGTCGCCTACGAGGCCTCCCGCTACTACCGCGACCTCGACGCCTACCTCCGCCTCCGCAAAGCGTGCATGGCCCGCGACGTCCTGCTCTGCTACAACGGCCAGGTCTACGACCTCAGCAGGCGCGACGACCGCAAGGCCACCGCCCAGCACGCCATCGATGCCGAGGACGAAGCTGACGCCATCCAGGACCGCAACCTGCGCACAGCCGTGCGGCAGGCCAGCGCAGGAAAGCCGCACGGTCGGCTCCCGTTCGGGTATGCCCGCGAGTATGCGCACGTCGGTGGGCGTCAGCGGTGTATCCGCCAGTATGAGCACCCCGTGCAAGGACCCATCATTCTGAAGGCGTTCCAGCACATCGACTCGGGCAAGAGCGTGCGGTCGCTGCTGCTGTGGATGAACGCAACCCCGGAAGCGGCCCGCCCGGACGGGGCTGCGTGGAGCTTCAGCACGATCCGCGCGCTGCTCACGAACCGCGCCTACCTCGGGGAGCGCGCACACCAGGGCTCGTACACCAAGGCCACGTGGGACCCGATCCTCGGGCTGGAGACACCGCAGGGCAGGGCCATGTTCAACCGGGTCTCGGCAAAGATGACGGACCCGAACCGCCGAACGAATCGCGGCACCGAGGTGTCGCATCTGCTGACGTACCTGGCGCTGTGCGGCGAGTGCGGGGATCACGCGATGCTGTGCGCCCAGTCCCGTCCGGACCGCGTCCATGTGAATCTGGCCTGCGAGCCGCTTCGGCACATCTCTATGGCCGAGCCCGTGATGAATGCCTTCGTCGAGGAGGCACTGCTCGCTTGGTTCGCCGACAAGCCGGTTGCTCGCGCCGCCCTGTTCCCGACCGCCGAGAACGTCACCGAGAAGGTGGATGTGGCGCAGCGGCTCGTGAGCGCCTACGAGGAGCAGCTGGCGGAGGCTCGGATGCTGGCGCGCACAGTCAACCCGGCGACGGGGCGGATGCGACTGTCGGCGACGTCGCTCGCGGATCTGGAAGAGCAGGTCCAGCCGCTACTGGAGGCGGAGCGGAAGAAGTTGCGGGACATTACCGGGGTGTCGCCGCTGGTGGCGCAGATGCTGGAGTCACAGGACCCGGAGGCAATGTGGAACGGGCGTCCCGCGACGGACACGGAGCCTGAGCTCCCGGGGCTGACGCTCGAACAGAAGCGGGAGATCATCCGGAAGGTGGTGACGGTCCGGCTGTACAGGGCGCCGAAGCTGGGGAGGAACCGGGCGGATGTCTCGCGCATCCGGCTTGCGTTCGTGGGTGAGCCGGGGTTCAGGGACCGACCGCACCGTGTTCGTGTGCCCGCTCCCGCTTCGGTTCCTGGCGAGGGAACTGGATGAGGTTGCCAGCCTGGCGCTCGGGCGGGCGAACCTTGCCGCCCACCATCCAGGTGGCGAGGATCTCCATCGCGTTGTTCGACAGCTCGGCGCGGGCGTCCTCGAATTCGTCTTCCATGGCCTGCCGTTCGGCCTTGAGGCGCCGCGTGTCGGCGGCCCGGTCGGCGGCAAGGTCTCGGTAGAGGCGGGCCTGCTCGTTCTCCAGGGCCGCTTTCGCGGCGGTGTAGGTGGCGCGCTCTGTCTGGGCTAGGCGCTGGGCGGCGGCAAGGGCCTGGCGTTCGAGCCTGGTGTCGGTGACCCAGCGGTGGATTACGGCCAGGATGATGATGGTGAGCGCGATCATGCTGAGGACGACTCCGGCGAGCGAGTGGGAGGCCTGATCGCGCCACACACCGTGAAGGGTAAGCCCGAGGCCTCCGAGCATCACCCCTGCCGCTGCCGCCGCTGTGGCTCGTGCGCCGCTCGTAAGATCCATCAGGCACCCCCGCATCACATCTGTGCTGCCGTCCCTCCCCGGTCGGAGCGATCGGCGGCATCGTCTGATTCCAGACGCTTCAGACGCTCGATGGTGGCGTAGAAAAGCTCGCGCCCCACGTCGTCGTTGATGCCGAGACGGTCAGCCGCCTCTTCCGGGGTGAGTGCTGACTGTACCTGCGATCGGTCAGTTTCGGACAGTGACTGAAGCGATTCATGTGACAGAACCCCACCCTCCACTAGGAGGGTGCCCAGCTCGATGCCGGTGGCTTGACTGATTGCGTCGTAGAACCGGGCGTCGGGTACGGCGCTTCCTTGCCACATGCGGGTGACGCTGCTCTCGGTCATGCCGGTTTCGCGGGCGAAGCGGGCCTTCGCGCCGAAACCGGTGTAGCCGGCGCGCTCGGCCGCTGGCACAACGAGGGCCGCGAACTTTTGCGCGCGCGTGGGGGTCGCATCCGTCATGTTCGCGGACTCTACCTCCCTACATAGGGAGATAGCCAGAAACCTGCTTGCCCGCAAGGGTCTCGATTAGGCCACTGACCTGCATCAACACAGTTCACTCACGTTTTCGAATGCATATTCGAACCCAATTGGGTCGAACCGACCTCACATTCTTGCTTGCGCGCAAGGGTGGTTGATGGCAGAGTCTTCCTCGTGAGCAAGGAATCCCCTTCCACCAGCGACGACCCATGCCACAGAGCCCCCGAGGGAGGTGACTACGTGTTCCGCCTCGACATCCCCAAGCTCCTCGAAGCGGCCAAGCAGCACGGCGACAACCACAACGCCGCCATCGCCCGACGGACCGGTATCGCCGAATCGTCCGTCTCGCGGATCCTCCGCGGCGAGGCCCAGCCCGACCTGAACTCGGCCATGCGATTCGCCGAGCAGTACGACCTCGACCTCCGCCGCGTCATCAAGCGCGTCCCCATCGAGGTCGCCGCATGACCCGCGAGGAACGCCTCGCGATCCTCGGCCCCGAGACCGTCGCCGCGATCCATGAACGGGTCGCACTGGCCCCGGACCCCAGCCCCGAGCTCGTCGAAGAGCTCCGCCGGATCTGGACGAACCCCGGCGGTGCGATCCCGAAGACCCGGCCGGCCATCAGCGCCGAGCCCCCGGCTGACGCCGCCTGACCCGCCAAACGCCGAAGGGCCGTCCCGACTGCCAGGCCCGGACGACCCCACGACTCGGCGACCACCCCACTCAACACAGAAAGCGAGGCAACCGCCTTGACTACATCCTTCCAGACCCCGAGCGCGACGCCACACGTCGTCGCTCTTCACAAAGCGCCGCTGCCGCAGACGGAGTTCGTCGACCGTAACGGCAACGTGTGGGTGGCGGACCGGCACAACGCCCGCGGCGAGTTGGTGCTCGCGTGCCCGAACCCGGTGGACCCGGAGGACGCGGGTGAGGGCGAGTCGTACCCGTGGACGTTGCACGAGGTGCAGACCGCGTTCGGTCCGCTGATCGCCCGCTCGAAGCAGGTGGCGGCGTGAGCGCCCCGGAGTCGCGTGACCCGCTGGTGGTGAACACCCAGGACGGGTCGTGCTGGACGCGGCGTGCGGTGTCCCGGTCGGGGCGTGGGTTGTACGCGCTGGCGGCTGTGCAGGGCGAGGTGCCGGACATGGTGCTGGCGACGCTGGCGGAGTTGGCGGAGCACGGCCTGTCGTCGATGTCGATGCACGCGCTGCCGGTGCCGGTTGGTTCGGAGCCGCAGGCGCTGAGCGCCGAGCGCCTGGACGAGATCTTGTCCTGCCAGCCCGATGGCTGGCTGGAGGCGCCGTGGATGTTCGCGCATGTGGAGACCGACGGTGATGAGCCGGCGTACATCCGAGTGTTCGAGGTTGCGTCGGGGACGACGGTGGCGACGTTGCCGGACTGGGCGGGGAATCTGGCGATGTGGATCGCGGATGCGCGTGAGGCGATGCCGGAGTTGCTGTCCGAGGTGGGCCGTCTGCGGGCTCGGGTTGCCGAGTTGGAGGCGGAGCGGCACACCACGAACGAGGCGTTGGACGACGCGGTGCAGGAGCTGCGGGCCCGCCGTCCGGAGGACCCGTGCCGTCCGTGTGGTTGCCCGAAGCGATTCGGTCGGCACGCCTGGGGCTGCCCCACGCTGGCCGCCGAGGCGGACGGGATCACGCGGCAGATCACGCCGACGCAGGCCCTGCGGGTGAATCACTCCGCGTGGGAGGACCCGCACGACTCGCCGCTGCACCACACCTACCTGATGGGCCGGGACCTGCCCGCGCCGGGCGGTGCGTGATGCGCGAACTGTCCGTGCCGGAGCTGCTGTTCTTGGCCCTTGGCGTCGCCGGGTTCATCGTGTGCGGCTGCTGCCTGGTCTACGGGATCGCGGATGCCGAGCCGCCGGTTTCGGTGCGCTACCTGCCGGTGGACGCCTGTCGCGCGGTGGCCGTGTCGCTGGCCGCGCTGCTCCTCCCCCTCTTCCTTCTGCCTCGGAGGCACCCCGATGACCGACGTCCTGCCGCGCCCGTGCGCGGAGTGCCCGGAGCCCGCACTGCCGAACCGGGCGTACTGCTCGACCCGCTGCCGGAATGCGGCGGACTGTCACGACGACCTGGACGGGGACCTGTGATGCACGACGACCACGAGCCGGAGCTGGACGACGAGGGGTTCGACGACGCGGATGAGGCGTCGCTCGCGGACACCGGTCGGCCGTGGGGCGCGCGGGTGATCAAGCACCCGTCGCACGCCGCGACCCGCGCGCACTTCGCCGCCAACCCGCTGCCGCAGCAGCCGGATCGGAGGGCCTCGTGAGCGCCCGTGACGAGGCGGTGGAGATGATCCGCCGGATCTGCCCGCCGCACCTGGACGCGGACGAGTACGGGCAGATCCTCGCGGAGAAGTTCGACGCCTACCGGGCCGAGGTTCTCGCCGAGCTGCGCGAGGCATCCCACCGCCGCAAGCGCGTCAGCCACAAGGCCGTCGCCGCTCAACTCCGCACACAGCCCGGCGAGTGGGGGCCTGTCGGCGACTACAGCAGCAGCGCCAGCGCGGTAGGCATCGTCTCCCACATCCGGACCGCGTTCCTGGTCGCGTACCGCCCGGCCGGGGCGTATGAGGCGCGGACGGAAATGGTGGACGAGGGAACTCGGGTTCACGCCCGTTACGTCGGGGCCGCATCGTGACCGCCCGTCGTGTCGCCGTCGGCACCGTGTACTGGCTGGCCTTCGCCGTCCTCCCGCTGCTCGCTGTGATCGGCGCGGACTGCCTGCCCATCACCGACCCCGCCACCGCCTGGGTCGCCGACGTCGCGGCCGGATGCGCCGTCATCGCCGCGCTCACGTGGCTGCCCCGCCCCTCCCGCCGAAAGGACAGTCGCCGTGGCTGACCAGTCCCGCCGCGAGGTGCTCCTCGCCGCCATACAGCACCACGACCGTCCCGTCAGCACCGAGTTCGC
>Ga0247674_1000011_pt1 | contig 42508 bp, 82 predicted proteins | sample CNK15_metaG_FD_183044 | JGI IMG/M metagenome (GOLD analysis project Ga0247674, IMG submission 183044) | Soil microbial communities from Purdue University Martell Research Forest, Indiana, United States - CNK15 | ecosystem: Environmental > Terrestrial > Soil > Temperate forest > Bulk soil...
TGCATACCGAGACATTGAAGGTTCGCACGTCTCATTGTTCACGTCAAGACTTATTTACGCTGTGTCTAACACATAGGACTGATTCATACTCGGCGCGTCTTGTCAATATCTTTTTTCTCGTTCTGTCTATTGGCTTTACGCCTACAATCGCTCGCCTAGCACGACTTTCGGCGCTGTCAAGCCTCATTATGGGACACTAGCACGATTTATCATATAGCTAGTTAGTCCACTTATCCACAACCTAACTATAAGTAAATCCCGGAAACGGACATACCGCTAGAATCGACGAGGATTCGCTAGGTTCAACGCGAACCGAAAACCCTTGCACGACCTTGACCGGCCTGCCGATCGCCGCTCCTGCGCGAAATCGGCTATTCGGTGTTCCGAGCGTTTATTTCTACCCCTTGACAGACTCTTAACCCTGCTATACAGTGCCCGTCCTATGGACGCATCACCGTCGGTTCACACGAAAGCCGTCAACATTCGACAGATGCCCGTTGACCTGTGGCGGCTCCTGAAGGTGCAAGCTGCGGTTGAGGGCATCACGGTTCAAGCTGCCGTCACGAAGGCCATTGCGCAATACGTGAAGGCTGCGTAGCAGATGAGTGGTTATACGAAACTCTTCAATTCGATTTTGGCGTCTACCGTGTGGTCAGAGCCGAATGAAGTTCGTATTGTGTGGATCACGATGCTGGCCATGGCGAACAAGGACGGCAAAGTGGAAGGCTCGGTCCCAGGACTCGCCGTGTTTGCCCGGTTGCCCATCGATGAAACCCGCCGAGCGCTCGACCGACTCGCCTCACCTGATGAAGATTCCCGCTCCAAAGAACTTGACGGCCGACGCATTCAACCGATTGATGGCGGCTGGCAGCTCGTCAATCACGGTAAATACCGCGACCAGATGAGCAAGGACGAGCGCCGCGAATACCTGCGTGTCAAACAGCAGGAACAACGCGACAAGAAGAAGCGTCAACAGGCCGTCAACACTCGTAGCGGTCTATCAACAGAATCAACACATACAGCACCAGCACCAGATACAGAAGCAACTACGATCCCTGTTACGAATAACAAGCTTATTCGGAAGCCTGATGCTGTTACGAAGGCGAACGGCAACGGCCACAACGCCCGGTCCAAACATCCAATCTTCTCAGGACAACGCTTCGTGGTGTTCGATTGGATGCTGGAAGACATCGGCCGCGTGCTCGGACCACACCTCGACGCCTTCGACGTTCACGAATGGTTCTTTTCGCTGGATGCTCGCGCCGTCAAAGACTCCATCGTGAAGTCCAAAAACGATTGGTGGCCGTGGATTCAAAACGAGCTGATGGCGGAAGCGCAAAAACGCGGATTACCCGTCGAAGCGCCGAAGCAATTTGGCATCACGCCGAAAACCGCCGGTAATGCCGCGGCGCTGGCCCGGTTTGCATCGAGGAAAACATCATGACCGTTGACGATCGGCCGCGTCTCGCTCGCATCTTGGCCGTGCTCGGGGAAACCTTCAATGAACCCGTCAGCGATATCCGCGCTGAGGGGTATTTGATGGGCCTTAATGACTTATCGATCGAACAGGTCGAGCAAGGCGCACGGCGAGCGCTGAAAGAATCGAAATTTTTTCCGCGTCCCGCCGAAATTCGAGCGTTGGCAATCGGCACGGCCGATGATGCGGCGGAAATGGCGTGGCTGGAAATTCTCACCGAAGTTCGCCGCGTCGGGTTGTATGGCACGCCACAGTTATCCGCGGAGGCCGCGCTCGCGGCGCGTCAAGTGTGGGGCGGCTGGAAAGAACTCTGCACGACGTTGCCAGGAGATGGCCCGGAATTACTCGGATGGGCGAAACGATTCAAGGCCGCGTATAGCGTGCTGTCTGATCGCAACCGGCGACAGTTCGGCGTCATGATTCCAAGGCAGCAACTCGATGCGTAAACGCGGCTCGGTATTTTGTTACTGCTGTGGCGCAACGTATGAACTCGGCCGGTTCATCTGCTGCGCGCCGCCGAACGGCATGGCCAGCCATCAGTGGTTGGAAAAGTTCTGCCATGTGTGCGGCACACAGACTCGCGGTAAATGTCCGAAGCATTGCACGTGTCCGAAGCCGGAAAAACCGCCAGTGACGATCGACAACTGGACGAACACCGCCGCACTCGCGGAACCGATTCGCAAAGAGTGGATGCCGTATCGCGAGTCAGGCGAGGAGGGCTAATGGCTGACAAGGACGAGTATCCACTCGGCTACGATGACGAGGATTACATTCAAGGCGAACCGTGGTGTTCGGACTTCGATGGTCATAAAGCCGCGCACAGATTCTGCGAAGATCATCAGGCGATGTGGTGTCGAACGTGCGACCGTGGTTGTCCCGCTTGCTTCGATGATCCGCATTGCCCGGAGTGTCACGCTGCGCTCTTTACCGACGAGCACGATTGGGATTGCAGTTACTACGGCGAGGACGCGGAATGACGAGCGAACATCGCCCGCGCACGCATCGCCTGATCAATCCGGAATTGTCCGTGGCGCTGTTGCGGAAAATCGTTACAGCTTGGGACGGCGATGATATGGAAGAAGTTCTGATCAGCATCGCAGCCGCACGACACTTGCTGAATATCGGAACCGTGAACCTCGAGCGCGGAGACGACGCCAAATGAAACCGTATTACGAACACGCGGGGATCACGATCTACCACGCTGATTGTCGTGACGTGATTGATCATCTCGCGCCGCACTACGCCGAGAAGTTGTTCGATCTCTTGCTTACTGATCCGCCTTACGGTATCGGCGTGGCGAAGCGTGGGCAGGTCGGCGCTGGCGTGCGGACCAAGACGAACGGCTACGCCGTTCTCGATGCGACCGACTTCGGTAACGTGGTATGGGATGGCGACACATGCGCGGACGTATTGCCGAAGCTCCGAGCGCTGGCGAAGTATCAGATCGTGTTCGGCGGGAATTACTACGAACTGCCGCCGAGCCGCTGCTGGTTGGTGTGGGACAAGGCAAATGAAGGCACTGACTACGCAGACTGCGAGTTGGCGTGGACGAATCTCGATAAGGCCGTTCGTAAACTCACATTCCGATGGAATGGCATGTTGCAAGGCGCTGGCGTGCCGAAGGAAGAACGATTACATCCAACCATGAAGCCTGAACCAGTCATGCGCTGGGCGCTGATACAAGCTCCGCACGATGTGAAAACCGTCCTTGATCCGTTCATGGGCAGCGGGACCACGCTCGTCGCGGCAAAGCGCCTTGGCCGCCAGTGCGTCGGCATTGAGCGCGAAGAACGGTATTGCGAGATCGCGGCAAGGCGTCTACAACAGGAAGCACTACCGCTTGAAATGGAGCACGTCGGCTAATGCCGCTGGTGCGCCGCGGTCGTCTGCTAACTGGCGTCTGGTTCTCCTGTGTCTACTGTGGACAGAAATGTTTTTCCGCGCTGATACTTTCCAGTCATGAGCGGGAATGTGAGAAACGGAAAGCCTTCACCCGCAGCTATGATGATGCGAGACGGAAACATACCGGCCGACTCCGGCGCGGCACGGACTGGAATACCGCATAACTTTCAGGAGTTTTAGAATGGCGAATGTGTCCGAGAAGAAAGAATCGTTCCCTTTGTCGTGGCCTGCGGACTGGCCGCGCACGCGACTCGCGGATCAGCGCACGATGGCGTCATGGAAGCGCAGCGCGAACGACTACCGCGAAGAACTCGCCAAGGAACTTGACCGGCGCAAGGCTCCGATTGCGATCATCTCCACCAATGTGCCGTTGAGCGTGCGCGGGCAGATGGTCGCGACGGCGGTGTCGCAGGTGCGCGATGTCGGGGTCGCGATCTATTTTTCGCTGCCGATGACGGAAGATTTCTCCTGGCAGGACGGGCTCAAGATCGACAGCCCCGCGCCGAGCGATGACGAAATCAACAGCGCCTTTCGGAAGTTGGCCGCGCAGTATCACCCAGACAAGCCGGGCGGCGGTGACCGGGAGATGTTCTTGGCGCTCTCGCGGCATCGTGACAACGCGATGCGATGGGCACATCGGATGAACGCTGAGCCGCAGCATGTGATCGCGTGCGACACGTTCAAGGAAGTGCGCTTGAACCTCGCCGCGATTGCGTTCACGCTGAAAGCCATGCGGCAGATTGACCGCTGCGGCACGTCGGCGGTGCTGGAACGGTCCTTCAAGAGCTTCCTGGCGCTGGCGGCTGGAGATGGAATCGAGGCATCCGCATGAGACTTCTTGAAGGCGTGGTGGAAGCCGATTACCACAGCGCGGCCGACGAAGAATACAACAACATGCGCGAGGAAATCAGCACGCTCCGCGAGCAACTGCGAGACGCGCAGCGCGAAGCCTCAGCCGCGAAGCGAGACGCGGCGCGTGCGCTCGCTAATCTGCGGAAGCAACTCGGCCCGCTCTATCAGGCGTTGCAGATGGTATTCGGTGAACTGGACGCGGCTGGTGTGGAGGAACCGTCAGCCGCGTCAGGGCCAGTGAACGCTCGCACGTCGGCGGTGTGGGAATCATGGAAATCGAAACTCCCCGGTCGCACCGCGCAGATCATTGACGCGCTGTTGCTGCACGGCGAGATGAATTCCACTCAGATCGCGATTGCGATCGGTATTCATCGCAATAACGTGCCTCAGCTAATCTTCAAATTGAACAAGGCTGGGCTGATCGACAAAAACGGCACGAAATATTCACTCAAGAAGCTCTAGCTATGAAATTCACTGACCCGATCCCCGTCGTGCCGAAGAAGATCCCGCCGAAGAATTCCTGGTGGGCCACGCCAGACGCGCAAGCGACGCGGGAAGGCTTTCAGCAAAAGGCGAGAGCCGAAGAAAACAGAATCTGCGGCAATGAACGATTCGGCGGAAATAAGCAAACGCATAACAAGTTCTCGCACACGCCGAAGAAATAATCATGGCCTGGACCCAAGCGGATGTAGACGCGATCAACGCTCGGCGCGGCGCGAAACTGCCGGCGCATGTGCCGACACCGCGAAACAAATGGGACGTGGTGACGGACGCGAAAACCACGGAGAAGAAATCCAAGTATCGCAACGTGCGAACGATGATCGGCGGGGAATCCTTCGACTCCAAGCGCGAAGCGGATTACTGGCTTGTGCTGAAAGCTCGCGAGCAGCTCGGGGAGATTCAATTGCTCCGTCGGCAAGTCCGCTACGACTTGAATTGTCCAGACGAGACGGAGCCGCGCCACGATTTAGCCATGAGCCGAACCGTGGCGCACTATGTGGCCGATTACGTGTATTACGATCTCACGGACGGTCGGGAGCATGTCGTAGACGCGAAAGGCCATCGCACGCGGGAGTATCAGTTGAAAAAGAAATGGCTCGAGCTGCAAGACGGCATCGTGATCGAAGAAGTTTGATCCACGGAAACGTAATTCTGGTAAGGTATTTCAGGTATGGCGAAACGTCCCTCGACGCCGAAGCCACGACAACCACGAGCACGCCGGCATAACGGCCATGCGCGTGAACTGCACACCTTGGAACACGTCATCAACGCGATTCTCGAATTGGAGGAACAGATCATGGCGCTCTCTCAGATGGTCACCGATGCCCTCGCCGCGCAGGATCAGAAAATCGCCGCGCTCGATACCAAAGTCGATGCGTTCATCGCGGCCCATCAGGGGAATACCGCGGCCGACGATCAGGCCGTGGTAGACGCACTCGGCAAGCAGGGACAGGCGATTGACGCGATCAGCGCGAAACTCGTCTAGCGTGATCCTCGTGCTGTTTCCGTGGAGCGTGGCGCGTGCCTGAACTGGATTGGTCCGACATGCCGATCCATCAGGCGATCAAGTCTGACTGGAAGACGCCGGAAATCCTCGTCGAAGGCAGTCTGAATTCCGCGAAGACGACCGTCACGCTCGATAAAGAAATTGACGCCGCGCTGAAATATCACGGCATCCCGCTCGTGCTGTGCAGATGGACAGAGGACGCGGTATCCACGAAGCTCCGGAAAGCCTTCGAAGATATTCTCGGCATCCGAGGGATTCCGTTCTCGTGGGACGCGAAACAGAAGCTCTACTCGCTGCCGAACGATTCCACGGCGACGATGTTCGGTCTGAAATCCTCGAGCGAGGCCGAACTATTCAGCAAGCTCCGCGGTATGCCAGCTTCGCGCATCTTGGTCGATCAGGCCGAAGAAATGAAACGCGCCGTGGCCGATGAATTGCGCGGGCGCTTTCGTCCGGACATTATCGCAACCACGATCCGCCGCACGAGCTTTCCGTTTCAACTGACGCTCGTCGCAAATCCCTCCGGCGAGACGTTCTGGCTGTCGAAGCAATTCCCACCCGATAACAAAATTGCTGGACGCAAACTCTACTCGTTGTCGGTCTACGACAATAAGCACCTTCCGCAAGAGTCGATCGATAGCCTGCTCCGCACCTACTCGCCCGAACACCCCAAGCACCAGACGATGATCCTGGGCAAGAGGGGACTCAATATCGACGGCGATCCGGTGTATGAGGGTATGTTCGATCGCAAGCTGCACGTTGTCGAATTGCATGGGCGATCGGATTTGCCGGTGCTCGAGGGTTTCGAACTCGGACGGCATAACCCGGTGTGGATCGCGGCGCAGCGCGGCCACAACGGGCGGCTGATGCTGCTCGGTGGCATCATGGCGAAGGGTATGATGCTGGAAGATTTCCTGCCAATCGTGCGGGACTATCAGCGCGATTGGTTTGAAAACTCCGCGATCAAAACCTGCACGTCACCGATGGGCGAGACGGCGCGCACGACGGGCACACGGCAGACGCTGCTCAGCGTGCTGCGAGAATCGGGGATTCGTCCAGTGTGGCGTGAGAACGCGAACGCGCCGGATGTCCAACTTGCGATGATCGAAGCGATTGGCGGATTGCTCCGACGCCGCACGGTTGCGCGAGAGGAATCGTTCGCGATTAACGCGGATAAGGATCGATGGCTCGTCGTGTCAGACGGAAATGCCAAGCCGGTGCCGTTCATGTCGTTCGCGTTTGAAGGCGGCTACGTGTGGGACGAGCACGCGGTGAGCATCAGCAACAAAGCGGTTCGCCAGCCGCGAGAGGACGACGAATACGCCAACGCGATGCACTGCCTGGAAAACATCGTGCTCAACTTCTGCGCGGGTAGACCGACAGACTCCGAGAAAGCCGCGAAGAAAGCCGCGCTCCGAGCCAATGATTCGTTTGAACAGGCTCCGCGGGAACGGAGCACGCTGGATTGGGCACGCTAGTTGACACCCGGTATAGACTAGGAACGATCCTCCGAATGAACGCCAGATCAGCGAAAGCACGCCACGCGGCAGAGGAAGCCGAATTCCGAGCCGGTGTCATGGCCCTTGTCGAAGCGCAGAAGGGCATCATCGGGGCGTTGGCCCGTGGCCTGACGGCCGCTCAGAAGGACATTGAAGATTTGAAACAGCATATGTCCGACGTGGAATCCGGCGTGCTGCCCGGATCGGAGACGGTGCAGTGACTGATGAATTCCGCGAGTCATTGCACTCAGATTCGGAAAACTACGACGTGTGGTGCGAACGCTGCCAGAAGGTGCATCGGCATTTCACGTTCACGCGAGAAGATCATGACCGCGTGATTTCAGAAGGCGCGAAGAAGTTACAGGAAGCGATTGACGCGAAAATCGCCGCCGATGTCTATGACGCGGTGTGGAAGCTGCCCAAATGAGCGACGTATTCGTGCAGATCGGCGATACCGTCCACGTCAACGCTCCAGATGCGCCGGCCGGCGGATTGTCCATCGCGGTTGCCCCACCGACTATTGCCGAACTCCTCGCGCAGTCTCGCGCTGCCCACCAACGCTTTCAGAAAGCCGCCGGCCACAACAACGGACGAGGCGTGACCATCGCGCCTGATGATGACGCGGCGGCGCTCGCGGTGCGACAAGCGCTCGATGCGAGACAAGCCGCTGAAGATGGCGATCCGGGCCATACCGATCCCGCATGGGCCGATGATCAGGCATTGAATCGCGGCGTCTCGAGCGATACGCTCTTAGCTTTCTACAAAAATTACTTCGAGCCGGACGTGAAGCTGTAAATGGCGATCCCCACTCGCCGCGGCATCAGTAGCGGGAAAACACTCGCCGCCTTCCGCAGCGGAGCCTACGATCCCCTCGATAAGCGCACCAAAGAAGGCCGCTCCCGCAACAGCAAGCGCGAGTTTATGGAACTCGCTCGCCAGCGTTACGAGATGGCGGAAGACGCGGATCGCGAACAGACCGATCGCGAACTCTCCGATCTCGCGTTTTACGCGGGCGATCAGTGGCCGAAGGATATCAAGCTCGCCCGCGCCGGCCTGAATGCTAGTAACGGCGTGCCGCCGATTCCCGCTCGGCCCTGCTTGGTCATCAACAAAGTTCGTGAGCCGGTGTCGCAAGTGCTCGATGCGCTGCGCGATGCCGACATCAGCGCCGAACTCACACCCGCCGATGACTTTGAGGGGCTCGGCGTCGTGCTGGACGATAAAGAAATCGAACTGCGTGAAGGATTGCTACGGCGCATCCTCCGCAACTCGGAAGCGTCCATCTGGATCTATTCCGCCGCCGAGCGCGCCGCGATTGCGGGTCGTGGCTTTATCGGCGTGATGACGCGCTTCCTGCCAGGAAAAACGCGCGATCAAGAGATTTACGTCACCGGCTGGTTTGATCAGTCCCGCGTGAAAATCGATCCGACGCACGAGCGTAAAGACGGCGCGGATGCGAAATACGGATTTAGCGGCACGTGGGTGAAATGGACCGACTATAAAACGCGCTGGCCGAGCGCGGCCAATAAGCGAAACCTGATCTCGGAAATGTCCGATCGCGAGTTCTCCGACTTCGGCGCGGCGGAAGACGCGAAGCCGTGGTTTCGCACGACGGGCAAACTCCGCATGGTCTACGTCGTAGATTACTTCTACACCGTCGAAACCACACGCGACCTCTGCACCCTTGAAGATGGTTCGCTGGAGTGGAAAGACGAACTTCCTGACGGCGCGGAAGTTATTGATACGCGCTCCGTGATCGAAGTGGCGGTCAAGTGGGCGAAGATCGACGGCGCGAATCCGGAACCGCTCGAGGAAACCGATTGGGTCACGTCAGACATTCCCATCGTGAAAGTCGTCGGGGATCAACTCCAGCCCTACGATGATCAGGTCCGCTGTGAAGGACTCGTCAGACCAGCGCGTGATTCCAACGAAGGCTTTAACGCGATGGCGTCAAAGCTGGTTGAGGATGTCGCTTATGCGCCAACGGACGCGCCGTATGTCGCCTCTGGACAGATCGAAGGCTTCGAGGACTTCTGGAAGTATCGCGCTACGCGGCGTCTGCCGTATGTGCCCTACAACTTGAAAGACTCCGAAGGACAACTCGCAGGACCGCCGCAGCATCCGCAAGTCGGCACGAACGTCCAGCCGCTGGCGATGGCGCTATCGATGTTCGATGAAGCCGTGCAGGTCACGTCCCGTCGCCGCGATGCCGCGCTCGGCAAAACCGATCCGGCCCTTCGCAGTGGAGACGCGATTGATGCCACCATCGATCAGTCTATGGAAGGCACGAGCAACTTCGGCGCGAACCTGAAAATTTCCGTCAAGCGGCTCGTGGAAATCATCAACAACGGCTTGTATCCGGTGTATGGGGGCCGTCCGGGACGCCTCGCCAAGATCGTCAACGGTGAAGATGCGCCGGAAACGATCATGCTCGGTCAGCCATATGTGATGAAGGGCAAACGCCCATTCGGCTTCACGGTGCCGCATCCTGACAATCCGCAGCAACAGACGCCGATGCCGATCGGCCATGATCAGCAGCCGCCAGACGCGAAGTCTTACGAACTGACCGAGCACGCGAACTGCAACATCGCGATCAAAATCACGCGCAACTTCGATACACGGCGCGAAGAAGAGCAAGCGATGCTCGGACGCATCGTGGCAGCCGACCCGTCGCAGTTGGCGGTGTGCGGCGATCTGATGTGGGCACATTCGGACGGACCAGGGAGTAAAGAACTCGCCAGCCGTTACAGGCTGATGCTTGCGCCGCCGATTCAAGCCGCGCTCGCTGCCAAAGAAGGCAAGCAAACGCCGGAACAGATGGCGATGCAGCTCGGAGAGGCGAAGCAACTACTGGAACAGGCGCATCAAGAGATCCAGCAGTTGCAGGCGGAGAAGCAAGCCAAGACGGCGGAACTTGAAGGCAAGTTTGAGATTGAGAAATACAAGACGGATCGCGGCAGCGAAGATAAAGCCGCGGATCGCGCCGTGAAGCTCGACGTGGCGGCGATTCAAGCCAAGATCGAAACGATGGCGATGGCGATCGAGGAACTAAAGCGCATTGGCGGTTTGAATTCCGATGCGGCGCATCGCCTCCATGAAGCGGGACAAGCGGTGCTCACGAAGCAACATGAGCATGTTCAGGGAATGGTTGACCACGCGAAAGAACTCGCCGTGAATGAACAACTGCACCAGCATGCGTTAGAGCAAACGGCTCATGAAGCCGCACTTACACCCACACCGGGGAGCGACAATGGCACAGCCTGAAGAGATGCCGGACGAACAGAACCCCGCTGAACTGCTCAAGCGTATCAAGGCGCTGGAGGAACGATCCTCTGAACTGGAAGCGGGGATTCTCCGCATGGCGAGCTATCAGGGCGTCGTGCATGTCTTGAAAGATACAGGACCTAAGTGACCGACCGAAAACGCGATCCGCTGCCGAAATCTTACCAATTCGGTGACGCCGCGCCCATGGAAGTGCAGCTCCAGCGTTTGTATCGCCGTTACGAGCGCGTCCGTCCGGTGATCGGCGATACGATCTCAGTGCCTATTACGAAGCATTGGAACGTCATCGAACACGAGGAGCACTAACATGCCACGCTCAGTTCGCGGCGTCATGAAGGAATGGCGATCCGGCAATCTCCATAGCGGATCGTCAACCGGGCCAGTCGTGAAGAATCGGAAACAGGCGGTGGCGATTGCGTTGAGCGAACAGCGGCAGATGAAACCCAGTCTCCGAGCGGCCCATGCGTCCCATCCGAATGCGTCGAGGCTCGGAAAATATTTGCACCCCAAGCGTGCAAAGTGATGCCGACCGATCCGCAGACGCTCGGTCGTGATTTGCGCGAACAGAAAGCCGCGCTCGTCGCATACATGCTCGCCAAGATCAAAGCCGCCGACTGGCACGCGGTTCAGGATTCAGCGAGCGATATCCGTGAGATTGATGCGAAACTTGAACTTTTAGAGGCACTGACTGTATGAGCGAGCCCTTGATCGAGACAGCCGAAACGACTGAGACAACGGAACAGCCTGAAGCCCCGGCCTCCCTTGCGGAATTCCGTGAACAGTTTCCCGCTGCCACGAAAGACGGCCAACCGCCCCCGCCAGAACCAGCCGCCGAACGCCAGCCGCGCCGCCGCGCTAAGAGCCATCAGGCCGATCCCGATGATGTGCCCGCGATTGCCGCGCTGACGAAACAACTGCGCGATGCGGAAGACGCGATCAAGATCGAACGCAAAGAGGGTGAGAGCGACCGCGTATTCCAGTTGCGGAAGCGTGCCGAGATTGCGAAGCTCGCCACTGAACGGAAAGCCGCGCCGGAAGTCCGACCGGAGCCCGTCCGTGAAGCGCCGCCGGCCGCCGCGGTTGTTGCGCAGCCGTCCGCGTTCACCGAGAAGGAGCCCACGCTCGATCAGTTCGCCTCAGAAGCCGATCCCTACGCCGCATGGCAGCGCGCTTTGGCCCGCTACGATCGCCGCAAGGATGCCTTTGAGGCGTCCCAGGAAGCGCAGAAATCCACGTTCCGCGCACAAGAGGAAACCTTCAACCGGGAAATCAATGACGGCATCCGAGCGCATGCACAGCGGGCGCAGGCGCTAGCCGACAGCCGCCCTGACGTAAAGGCGCTGTTTGCCGCGGAAGCTGCGAAACCGCCATCAGAACAGATTCAACTGACCTTGGCCGTCCGCGGCGCGATCGAGTTTCACGAGCGCGGCCCGGAGATGGTCGTCGCCCTGTTGCAGAACCCGGAACTGGCGGATGAGCTTTTTCTCTTGACAACCGGCCGAGCTGTAGGAGACCCTAGGACCGACTCACTCGTCGCCACTGTGCGGCGTCGGCTACTGCAACGGATCTCGGGCGCACCGTCTGGATCGCCCGCTCCGTCTCGACCCGTTAAACTTGCACCTCGGCCGCCTAATCCAGAGCGGACTGTGCCACAGACGCCGCGTGACTCGTCACCGTCTGAAGCGCCCGGTTCGCTCGCGGAACATCGCCGACAGTTCCCCGTCCGACACTGAATCACGCTCGACGCTGACGGTTCCGGCCAACTGAGGACGGACCGTGCCAGCAAATTTCATCATCACACCGAGTTGGGTCTGCACTGACCACGCAGACCAGTTCGCCCAATACATCCGACTCGTCAACGAATTCGAGCGGAAGTATGAAGGCGCGTGGTCCGAGACGGGCGGCGCGCAGATCGGCTACACGACGCAGGTCAGACTCCCGCAGCGCGATATCACGGTCGAAGGTCAGGCGCTTCAGATCCAGCCGATCCAGAACCAGACCGTTCCGATCACCATCAACCATCAGCTCCAGGTGGCGCACTCGTGGAGCTCGGCGGATGATTCGGTCGCGATCGAAGATGCGCGGCAATACAGCGTGTCGTCTGGCAAGTCGATGGCCGCGAAGTGGGACACCATCGCGGGCGCGGAAGTTTACACGCAGGTGTATTTCCAGATCGGCTCGCCGGGTGTCGCGCTCTCGTCGGACCAGACATGGCTCGATGGCGTTGCGAAGCTGACGAACGTCGGTGTGCCGGATACCGACCTCGCCGCGATCATCGACATGAAGACGCACAGCAAGCTGCTCGGCGCGAACATCGGCGCGTTCAATCCTCAGAGCCAGATCAGCGAATACTTCAAGACGGGCCAGTTCAATGCGGGCGCGCTCGGTGTGTCGCGGTGGAAGAAAGACAACCACATGCCGACCCACACCACGGGGTCGTTCACGTCTTCGACGCCTGTCGTGAGCGGTGCGGGCCAGACGGGTTCGACGCTGGTCACGTCCGGGTGGGGCACTTACTCGTTCAAGAAGGGCGATACGTTCTACATCACCGGCAACAACTCCGTTGATCCGATCGGCTATACGGATTCCGGCGATCAGCAAGCATACGTGTTGCAGGCTGATGTCGCGGGTTCTGGAACCGCCACGTTCACGATCTCGCCGCCGATCATTCCGCTCGGTAGCGCGCTCGCCACGGTGACGGCATCGCCGGTCAACAACGCCACGATCCTGTTCGTCGGCGCAACGGGCGTCGTGAATGCTACGATGGCCGCGCAGACCTCGAAGCAGTCGCTGCTGTTCGATCCGGGCGCGTTCGCGTTCGTGATGGCCGACCTGCCGACGAAGCTGGCTGGTGCGGTGTCGGGTCGCTGGAATTCTGGCGAAGACAAAATGTCCTTCCGCTACGTGGATCAGTACAACATCCAGACGGACCAGCTTCCGCGCCGCATGGACAGCATCGGAGGGGTCGCCGCGATCCTCCCCTACTTCGCTCTGAGAGCGTGGAGCTAATCATGGCACTTCAGTCTGGACAGTTGACTTCGGCGATCACGGCGGGGCAGCTCACGTTCGCGCTGTCGAATCTTTCGGCCAACGCGCAGTCGGCGCTCCCGTCAGTCGGCGGAACGCCGCAGTCGATCGGAACGCCGATGCTGATCGATGGCGAGTTCATGTATGTCGTGTCGCAGCCTGTGCTCGGCACGGTGACGGTCCGTTGCCGCGGAACCGAGAGCGCGGCGGTGGCGCACGATACGCTCGCCAACGTCTATTTCTCGGCGAGTCCTGGAGACTTCCAGATTCCGCAGCCTGGCACCATGACGACGATTGATCCGGCCGAAGATGGCGCGATTTCGCTTGGTCAGGATCAGACGATCGCCCAGCCCGGCACCACGTCCGTGTTCAACATCAACAAGGCGACGGCAGCCGCGCTGGTGCTCACGGCTCCGAGTCTCGCGGACAACGGCGTGATGTATACCTTCACGTCGAACACCGCCGCGGCGCATACCATCACGGCGACGAGCCTGATCAACGACGGCACAGCGAGCACGCCCAAGAGCCTCGCGACGTTCACCGCCGCGAAGGGTGCCAACGTGACGTTCATCGTGGAGAACGGCTTGTTCAACGTCCTCGGCACCGCGCTCGGTGTGACCTTCAGTTAAGGGTGAATGAATCATGAGCGTGATGTATCCGCCGGAAACGGCCTACGCGAAAGAGCGCGTGAAGTGGGAAGCGCAGAATAGCGAGCTCGGCGCAGGGCAGCGGCCCTACGTGTTCCGGCCCTACCCGGCCATGATATACAAGGCTGGGCGTCCCGATAACGGGCTCGGCGCGCACATCATCACCGAGCAGATCGTCGTCGGTTCGGAGCAGGAATACGAGAATTACAAGTCTCGCGGATTCCGCGCTACGCCGAACGAAGCGATCGACCTGCTCAACCAGCAGCAGGACGAATTCTCGCGGCTCGCGGCGGAACTGAATCACGAGCAGAAGAACAAACTGAGCGAAAAGGCGTCGGCGGAAGTGGACGCGGCGCGGGCGCAGCACGTCGGCACCGTCTCGCACCACATGCCGGCCGTTCCTGTGACGCCGATCAAGCCTCGCTCAAAGGGAGATAACTAATGGCCGCGCCGACCTCCTATCCGAGTTTCGTATACAACTCGACGCAGCAGTCCACTCTGATCGTCACGACCGTCGCCGCGTTCAACGCGCTGCCGGCTCCGGGCACATGGACGACGACACCGTATCCGGGCGTGTCTGGTATCCCGGCCGATCCGGGCCTGACGGATACCGACGTGCGCCTGCAGCAGTTGCTGGTGGAGGCGCGGTTGGGTAACAACCTGCTCGCCATGCTCGGCAGCTTCTCGGATGATCTGCTCACTTGGCGGCAGGACATCGTATCGAACGATTCGGGCTTGACCACGTAAACGGCGTGACCTCGCACGCTGACCCCGCAGACCGGCCGTCTGACCACTTCGGGGCGTTTCGAGGGATTGACTGACGGAGATTGACCGATGCCGAATATCACAGCGCCTGCGCTCTCGTTCCCCGCGCGTTCGTTCCCGGCGGCTCAGGCGGGCACGCCCGCTGGCGCGATGGGCGAACTGTCCGTCTCTGAACTGCTCGGCAAATACGCCACCCTCGTGAAGTCGCAGAAGGTGTTCTACACCTCGGCGATCATCACGGCTCCGGTGATCTTCTCGACCGCGGGCCAGCTCGGCCCGATGATCTGGAATCGCACCGGCTCCGGGCTGGACGCGCACATCCTGGCGGTGAGTGTCGGCTCGCCGACCACGGCCTCGACCGTCGCGGGCGCGATCAGTTATGCGTCCAACACCCAGCCGACCCAGCCGACCACGGCCACCGCGCTGACCGTGACCAACGCCTACTCGAGCGGCGGTTCGTCGCAGATGTTCGCCTTCTCGACGGCGACCATTCTCGTCGCGCCGACGAACGTGCCGTTCCCGCTGTTCGCGGTCAACACCGGCGCGATCACGACCGGCTCGCTGACCTCGTGCTTCGTGGATCTCGGCGGCATGTTCGTCGTGCCTCCGGGCAACGTCGGCTACGTCTGCGGCAACGCGACTCTCACCGCGGGCGTGTTCACGATCGGAGTCCTTTGGGCCGAGCTGCCTTCGTGAAGTGATTAACAGTATTTGGGCGGCTGGCGCATAAAAGTCAGCCGCCCAATGCTACACTGAGCGCCATGCTGAACCTCCTCAACGATCCATCGATTCCGACTGTTGGTCAGGCGCTTACGGTGGATGGGTATACCATCGCCATTTCGGCGCGCTGCCATTGCGAGACTGGCGGCACGTTCGTCTTGATGGCAGTGAATCATTCCGCTGTTGGCGATGCTGTCATTGCCGGTGTCTGTCCGCGCTGCAAACAGGGCTATTCGGTGCAAGGCATGGAGCTTGATCAGAACGCCCATCTTCGATTTAATGTCGCGGTGCTCAGTTCCACGCCGCCTAGCGAATCATGAGCGTGCTTCTCGCGATGGCCGCGGGAGAAACTAGCCGCTACACCAGCGCGAACGCCAGCCGTGAGAATCTTGAAAAGCCGGCGGGCTCGAAATTCCACCCGTGCATTGGCCTGAGTGTGCCGGAAAATCTCAATGCGGCGGCGAAAGAGCTCCTGGCGTCGAAGCACGACTGGCTCTTCCTGATGAATGACGATCAGATTTACGGGCCGACTACGCTGACGCGGCTGCTCGCGCATAAGCGTCCTGTCGTGACGGGTCTGACGACGGGTCGGACCTTTCCGTTTGTGCCGGCGATCTACGGGCCGCAGCGGGCCGATGGGTCGATGGCTCCGATCTTCCTCGAGCCAAAGATGCGCGGACTCTGGCCGATTCACTACTGCGGCGATCACAGTTTGTTGATCCGCCGCGATGTGATCGAGAAAATGCGCCAGCCGTGGTGGGGGCACTGCTCGGAGCGGTGGACGAGCCGAGATCGTGTCCAGTATGACGTGGTGTTCTGCGATGGCGTGCGAGACGCGGGATATGAAATCGTCTGCGACCTCGATACGCCCGTCGGGCATCTGGCCGTCGTGCCGATTGTGCCGGAACAGCACGCGGATGGCACTTGGTCAACGGGCCTTCGGTTGAGCAATGACCACTGGATGCACTTCTCGCCAGCCGCGCCAGCCCCGCTGAAAAACGAGAACGTCGCATGAGCACGACAGGAAACATCATCTGCCAAGGGGCGCTCGAGCTGCTGGGGGTTGTGGACCCGGAAGATACCCCAGCGCCCGCGATGTTGGCAGGAGCCTTTCGACGGCTCAACATGATGCTCCGATCGTGGTCGCTGCAAAGCTATACGATCCCGTTCATCGACCGTGAAGTATTCCCGATCGTCAGCGGAAAGGGCGGCACGGACAATCCCTATACCGTTGGACCTGGGGGAGATCTGGATACGACTCGGCCCGCGAAGCTGGAAGGACTCGGGCTCTTGCTCGCGCCGGTTGGCTCCGCGCCGCCGGTCGAATTGCCACGCGCTGAACTGACCGACGACATGTATCAGTTCCTCGCGATCAAGGATCTCGGCAATTCCCTGTTCACGAACGGCTACTACAATCCGACGTTCGTCGGTGGACTCGGATCGCTCTACCTGTGGCCGGTGCCGAATACGTCGATTAATAGCCTCGCGCTCTATCGGTTCAAGCAGCTTGTAGAATTCACGTCACCGACCGCGGCATATGACTTCCCCGAAGGCGCAGACGAAGCGGTGGAATACAACCTCGCCCGCCGGCTCTTCACGGTCCATAGCGTGCCGTTGGCAAAGAAAGAAGAAATCATTCAGCTCGCCAAGGAAAGCCTCGCGATCTACAAGCGATCGAATATCAATCTCACAGACGTAGAGTGCGATCCGATGTTCACCCCGAACAACTTCCGAGGCGGCTACAACATCAACACGGGCATCGGTGGAGGATCGAGCAACTAATGGCCGCAGGACAAGCTCCGGATCGGATGTGGCTGCTCGGCTCTGATTCTATTGTGGCCGGTGCGCTCACCGTCACTGGAGTCACGACAGGCACGTCACAGCCGATCGACTACAAGGCGCACGGCATCATCACGATCTATCTTCGCAGTGTGGGCACGACGAGCGGCGGCACGATCCTGATCGAAGAAGCCGACTGGGGACCGTTTGAGCAGCCCTATAGCGGCACATGGTCGCAGATCGCGTCCATCTCGGCGAGCACGTTTACCGGCGGCGCGCAGATCGCGTATCACGTCACGGACTCGTCATACGGCTGGCTCCGCGTGCGGATATCGTCCGCGATTACGGGCGGCGGGACCATTCTCGCCTCCATGCGATCGCGTGGTGCGATGTGACGATTTCTGAGCGTCTCGCAGACGCCAATCAGCGCAGCGTGAAGCTGTATTTGCAACGCACACAGATTGAAGAACAGAAGCAGATGCTGCAAGCGCAGGGACAGCAACTTGTCGGACAGGGCATGGCCGTGGACCGTGAACTGCTGAAACTGGACGGCGAGATTGATCTGCTGACCAAGATGCAAGCGGACGAAGCGAAGGCGGCTGAGTAGTGGCCAATAGTGTATGGCTCGGGCCGTTCGGGATGTCGTTCAACGGGTCTAGCTATACCTTCCCGTTTCCGGTCCTGTTACCGGATGGCACGGCGGCTGCGCCGAGTCTCGCGTTTGCGAGTGATGCAGGCACAAGTTCTGGCTGGGTAAAACAAAATGCTCAAACGTGGGCACTTGTCTCAAGTGCAACAGGTGTAATCACATTTTCATCTAACCCCGCTTCAGGAATTAGGATTAGTTCTAATCTTCCATTTTCATGGGCAAGTGGTGATACATTCACGACAGGCCCTGACGTGTTGCTGTTCCGTGATGCCGCCAACACCCTCGCCCTACGGAACGGGACGAACGCGCAGCAATTCAATGTCGGCCCTGTGGGTAACTTAATCTCGCTGATTGGATCGGTTACTGGCGCGGCGTCCTATATCGAAGGCATTGAAGGCACCGCACCAGCCGCCGGAGCGGCGAACACTGGGCGTATTTTCTTTCAAGATAACGGCGGAGGAAAGACACAGCTCATGGTGATTTTCAATTCAGGCGCGGCTCAACAGATCGCGTTACAGCCATGATGAGACTCCTGCTGACGTTGATCGTGGTGGCGACGTTCGTCCTTCCCGCGAAGGCGCAGATCGCGACGAATAACGCGGTCTATGGGCGCGACGGCGTGAGTGCGCTGCTCGCCAAGTCACTAAATCAGAATTTCAATGTGACCAACACGGATACCGCCGTTACGGTGTCGGTGACGAAATATCTCGTGCGGCGCGTGACCGTCACGAACTGCTCGACCTCGTTCGGCGTCTCGCTGGCCACGGTGGGTGTATTCACAGGCGCGGGCGGCACAGGCACGACGGTTGTCGCGCTCGGCACGCTGACGACCCTGACCGGGGCCACGAAGTATGTCGATCTCACCTTGGCGCTTACGGCGGATACGCTGACGGCGACCACGCTGTTTTTCCGTAACGGCGTCACCTTCGGATCGGCCGCGACGTGCGATATCTATCTCTTTGGTGATGTGCTGCCGTGAGGCGAGGCGATCCCCATGCCGAGGTTTGATGAGTTCACGGGGGGATCGTATACCTCGCAAAGCAAGGTCACGGACGCCGAGCGCACGGTCAATTGGTTTCCTGAAACTTCCGAGAGCAAAGGCGCAGCCAGCCAGCAATCGCTCTATCCCACTCCAGGCTATAACCTCTTCTGTCGATTCCCGTCCATCGGATGCCGTGCCAGTTTTTCAATGGGCACGGGCGGAACGAGCATCAGCGGGCGCACGTTTGAAATCTACGGCGGAACGCTGTTCGAAGTTTTTGCCGATGGCACGTTCACGGCGAGAGGCACCGTTGCGGTCGATCATAATCCCGCGACGATCTGCTCCAATGGGGATGGTGGGTTTCAACTGTTCATCACCTCAGGGACGAACGGCTACAACTACGACCTGCTGACCAATACACTGACGCAGATCGCCAGCTTGAACGGCGCGGCGACGATGGGCGGGCAATTGTATGGCTATTTCGTCGCGTTTGATGCCACGCTGAATCAGATCCGCATTTCCAATTTGTTCGACGGCACGACGTGGGACCCGACGCAATTCCTCGCACGCACCATTGGCGCGGATCCGTGGACGGCCATGTTGGTGACACCCTACGGCCAGATTTTCCTGCCGGGGAGTCAGACGGGCGAATTCCTGTTCAACGCGGGCACATTCCCGTTTCCGTTCGCGCCTGATCCATCAGGGTTGATCGAGGAAGGCATCGCCGCGACATTCTCGGTGAAGCAGGCTGGCAAGTCTGTGACATGGTTGTCCACGAACAAGAATGGCGGCTATCAGGTCATGCGGGCGAGCGGATTTACCCCGCAGCGCATTTCCGATCATGGGCTGGAAGATAAGCTGGCGACGTTCCAGAACGTGAGTGACTTTACCGGCGAAACCTACGAAGATCGCGGCCACTCGTTTTTCATTCTCAATTCGGCGCTGAACAAATTTACCGCGTGCTACGACTTCAAGACGAACAAATGGCACGAGCGCCCGCTGTGGATTGAAGAGACGAACAGCGAAGATGCCGCGCACGCCGTGTTCCACTGCTTCGCGTTCGGCAAACATCTGATGGGCGACCGGACAACCGGGGCACTCTATGAGATGTCGAATGACTTCGGGACCGAAGTAGACGGGCGGGTGATCCGCCGCGTGCGCCGAGCGCCAGCCGTGTTGTCAGAGCAGCGGAGGCTCTTCTTCCCGCTCTTCCGCGTGCTGTTCCAGACGGGACTCGGGACACAGACCGGCCAAGGGGCGCTCCCTCGCGTCATGATGAGGAAATCGGACGACTGGGGGCAGACGTGGAGCAATGAGCGGACGGCAAGCATCGGGCGCGTCGGGAAATACGGCTTAAAGGTCGACTTCTGGAATTGCGGGAGTGGACGCGGGCGCGTCTTTGAAATCACATATACCGATCCGACCCCTGCACGCATCACGGATGCCTTCTTGCCTGGACTCGCGGAATCGACGGAAGCCGCATGAGCACGCAATCCGCTGATTTCCCTGTTCGTGACGAAATTGCTGTTCCTGACAAAACGGACAACAACAAACTTAAAGTCGGCGATAAATGGAAAACATGGCTCAGGGACTTGCGAGCCGATGTGAATACGTCCTCTGTGCTATTGGCTGGCGGCGCGATCACGTTGGCGAGCAAAAGCGCGGCGGTAGGCTTAACGCCGTTCGACACGGCTGGCCTTTCGTCGGGGCAGTATCGCGTCAGTGCCTTTACGCAGATCATCACGGCCGCGAGCATCAATAGCAGCGTGACGGTTAGTTTTACGTTCACGAAAAATACCGTGGCGTGTGTCGTGTCCGCGCCAGCGGTGACGAGCAATGACCCGACGCGGCCCGGATCGTGGTGTGGTCCGATCTCCATCGACGCTGGCACGCCGGTCAGTTACTCCATCGCGTATGTCTCCAATGCGGCGGGGGCCGTGTATTCGACGGACCTCACGCTTGAGCGGGTGAACGCATGACGGCCCGAATCCTGACCCGTTCGGAGTGGTCACGACTCGTCGGCACGGAAGCCGAAGCGCTGATTCCAGTGCTAACAGATGCGGCGCGGGTGATTGCTGTTGAGCACGACGGGCAGATCATCGCCTGTCAGGTGCTCCAGCCGATTTTGCACGCGGAAGGGATCTGGATTCACCCGGATCACCGGAAGCGCTCGAGCGCCGGGCGACGGTTGTGGAACATGGTAAAATCCACGGCACGCGATCATTTTGGGGTGCAGTGGATGGCGACAGGGTGTGCAAGCGCCGATGTCGAAAAGCTCCTCGTTCATGTCGGCGCGGTGAAATTGCCGGATCATTACATGATTCCTGTGGGGGATGTCTAAATGCCTGCCGTGTTAGCGTTGCCGGCGTTTTGGGGCGCGGTAGCCGCCGGCACGGCTGGTGCCGCGACTGTCTACGGAGCGCACAAAGCCGGCGAAGCGAGCGACACGGCAGCGGCGACCTCGGCGGCCGCGAACAAAGCCGCGATTGAAGAGCAGCAGCGCCAAGACGCCATCCAGAAGCAGGAATTTGACCAGCAACAGGCGGCCGCGAAAGCTCAATGGGACGCCCAACAGCAGATCCGAGCACCCTATCGACAGGCGGGAAGCGCGGCGCTGTCCAGCCTTGGCGGTATCCTTGGGGTAGACTTCGGCTCCGGTGGCGGCGGTGCGCCGTCAGGAACACAGCCAGCATCATCAGCGAGCGGCCCTATGCCCTCTGGCATCGATTGGACAGCCCCGCCGGACCAGTTAGGCCAGAGTCTCACAAACTACTTCCAGAAGGCCGGTGTGTCGCCCACAGAGGTGCCCTACTGGGTTGGGAAGGCTGGCGAGCTCGTCGCCCGTGGGAAGGAAATCGGCGATCCGAACTACGCCAACAAGCGACTCGCCGCGGCGGATATCTTCGGCGGGGCGCGTGGCGGCACGACGCCGATTTCCGCGGTGATGCCGCGCTCGCTCGCCCCGCCGATGTTGCAAGCTGGTGCGCCGATGAATGCCTTGGCTCCATCCTACGGTCAGGTTGTGCCGATTAGTTCGTTAATGGGAGGGGCATAGTGCAATTCGATCCCAACGACGAACTCACGAATCCGTATAGTCCACAACCGCAGCCGCAAGCTGCAGCGAAGATTACCGGACCCGTTACGGACCCGAACGATCCGCGGCTCGCAGATCCCGCCTATGCGAGCGATCCAGAAGTGCTCGCGTTCCTGAATGCACGCTATGGACCGGGCGGGACGGCGTTCGCGCCGCCGACCGCGGCCTCAACGTGGAATCCGCAGGCGCAAGCATGGAATCCAGATACAGGCGGCGGATCGAATGGTCCCGGCCCTGGCGGTGGACCTGCACCGGGCGGCGCGGCGAGCGGCGCAACGGGAACATCGCCGTTTCCGACCTTCACCGCGCCGGGTTTTACGCCGCAGACGGGTATCGGTGCGCCATCACCTTACACGTTCACACCGTTTAGTTATCAGGATTTCCACGCGCCGACATTGGAAGAAGCAGCAGCGCAACCGGGCTATCAATTCGGCCTGAAGCAAGGGCAGGACGCGCTCCAGAATTCCGCGGCGGCTCGAGGCACGCTCCGCGGCGGCGGGACGCTCAAGGATCTGTTTGGCTACACCAACGCCGCAGCCGAACAAAACTACGGCAACGTGTTCAACCAGAACAAGAGCGTTTACGACACCAACCGGGATAACGCCTTCGGAACATGGGCGGCGAATACGGGCGCAGGACTCGGCGCGTATAACACGAATTGGGGCGTGGCCAAGGACGTGAACGCGAGCGGGAACGCTGCGAACCAGCAGAATTACTTGAACAGCTTCCAGAATGCCGGGGCGGAATTTAATCCGCTGTTCCAAGCCTCAACGCTCACGTTTCAAGACGCCTATCAGCGTTGGCGCGATAAGCTGAATTCTCTGACTGATATTTATAAGTCGGGAGCGCAGTAAATGCCGTTTACAGTGCCATACGCGCCGCAGGAGCGATACGCCCCTAACGGCAGATTGGTGGATCTGATCCGTCTACAAGGGCAGGATGCCGCACGCGCCGCCGAGATCCGCGGCCAGCAGCAAGCGCAACTGTGGGGAGGCGTCGGCAACACGATCGGCAACGTCGCCAATACCGTGCTGCAAGCGACTGATCCTCAGCGGAAGGTCGAAGCGGCGCGAGCGCAGATGGTGCAGGGCCAAGTCGCCGATGCGAACGCGCTCCGCGCTGGACAAGGCAAAGTCGATGCGATGATGGCCGGCGATCAGTTGCCGGCTGGCGACACTGGGCCGCGACAGGAAAGCTATCTCACGGATGACGGGCTTTATGACATTCCAAAGCTCAATAAGAGCTTGGCGGCTGCGTGGATTGGTCATCTTGCGCCTGAACTGCTGAAGCATGCGGAGGATTTGAACGCTTCGATTACAACCGCGCAGCAGCACGATCAGCAAGCCGCACAGAGCAAAGCGATCATGCTCGGCTATATGGCGAGCGGCGCGCTCAAACTCCATCAGGCGGTCGGCATGCCGCTGGATGGCGCGATTGAATTCGTGGCCCGGCCCGGACTCGCCGCTAAACAGATCAAGCCGGAAGAACTCGCCGGATTCAAGGCGCAGATCGGCCAACTTCCACCGGATCAGCAGGTGGGGGCGCTGCAACAGATCATGGACCATGCAGCGGAGATCGCTCCGAAGAAATCGCTGAGCAAGGATGCGATTGAAACGGATATTTTTGGCAGGACAGCCGCGTCCAATATCGTGCCCGACAAAAAGCCCGACTACACGATCAACGGGCAACGGTTCAACGGAGCGACCAATCAGCCGATTGGTAATCAAGTCGCGCCGATTGCCGCGCCAGCGCCCGCACAAACGCACACGATGCGCCTGAAAGGCGTGGGCGATGTTCCGGTCGATTATGTGCCGAACAAAGATGGCTCCGGTGGGAAGTGGATGTATCAGGGCAAGGATGTCACCGGGCAATTGACGGCGATTCCATCGGCCGCGATCACGATCCACAACGATCAGGCGAAGGGGCTCAATCTCCCGTCGTGGGCGACCGATGCGTCTCGGCCAGTCGGACCAGAGGCCAACACGCCGGACCCGTCGATCAAGATGACGCCGAACGGGCTTCATCAGGCCGCGCAGACATTTATCGCAAGTGGACAGTATCCGCCGACAGGCCGCGGAAGCGATCCGATCGCGGTCGCCCAGCGTGAAGCGATCACATCCAAGGTTGGTGCAATCGCTGCTGATGCCGGCATGGACGTGCCGACATTACGCGCCTTCTACCGATCGAATGCGGCATCGCTCGGCCAGCAACAGAAAGCGTTCGATGCGGCGTCGGTGGCTATCTCGAAGGCAGATCGTGACGTGGACCTACTCGAGAAGGTGCTACCAAAGATCGGCGACACCGGATCGCCACTGTTCAATAAGCCGCTTCGCAGTTTCGAGAAGGATGTCGCTGGCAATGAGGATATGTCGGAATTCGTCACGCGGCTCCGTTCCGTGCAGAACGAATACACCCGTATTCTGAATGCCTCGTTGACGGGAAGCGGCGGCGGCGTGATGTCCGACAGCGCGAGGCATGAAACCGATCAACTGCTCGATCCGAAGGCGACGGTCGGGCAGATGTTGCGTTCGATTGCCGCGCTGAAGTCTGAAGGCGGAAACCGCTTGCTCTCGCAAGGCGAACAGATCCAGCGCATTCAGAAGCGGATGCAGGGTGGCCCACAAGGCGCGACCAACACGCCGACAACCACTCCGATTAAAGTCGGCGGGTTTACCGTCGTGGTGAAGTAATGCCACAGACCATGACGGTTACGGCACCGAACGGAAAGACGCTGGAAATAACGGGCGAGCGCGTGCCTACGGAATCTGAACTGCACGACATTTTCAAGCAGGCTGGCGTCGATACCGAATCGCAGTCAGCGGAGAGCAAGTCGGAACCATTCGTCCCTAAGACGGCCGGCGAGTTTGTCCGTCGTATGGGCAATGCTGCTCTTGACGTGCCGATCGGCGCTGCGAAGAATCTCGGACGTGCCGTGGAGATGGTCCCAGGCTTTGCAGAGGGAACGGATCTGATGTTTGGTCTGCCAGCAGGAGCCTCACGGCAGGCGATGCAACCATCGAATCCGACGCAAACGGCTGGCGGTTACGTTGGTGATGCGGCACTATTAGCGGCCACTGGCGGCGCGGAAGCGGGCGCACCGATTCTCAGCAAGACGGCGGGGTATATCTCCAATCCGACCGTGGCCGAGCGCGGCCTTGAAGCGGCAAAAGGCGCGGCGAGTTTCGGCGCGGATACTGTTGCGGCGGTTCGCTCGCAATTGACGAGCGGTGGGCCGATCACAGCCGATAAGGTCGGTGGACTCATCGTGAAATACGGAAAAGAAGCCGTGAAACTTGCGCTCGTCGGTATCGGCGGTGGGGCTGGCTATGAAGCGTGGCGCGCTGTGAGGCACCTCTTCTAATGGCGACCTATACGCTAGTCCCTCTCCCACGATTAGGCATCCTGCCAGAAGGCGGGATGTTGATCTATACGTATGCCGCAGGCGGCACAACACCCGCCGTCACGTATACAGACTCCAACGGCAGCGCGACGAATACTAACCCTGTTGTTGCGGATGGGAATGGACTCTTCCCCGCGATCTATTTGCCGCTCGGCACCAGCTATAAATTCGTCTGCACACACGCGGTCACGAACGGTGTAGCGGCGAATCCGATCTCTAATCTTGGCGTCACGATCTGGACACAAGATGGCATCGCGTCGGTTCCGGCCTCGTCTCCAGCGCTCGACATCGCCGGCACGGCAGGTGAAGCACTGCTCGCCAATGCGAATGTCTATTTGTCCGATGGGTCAGGCGGCAAGATCGCGGGCCTCTGGTATAACGCGGACAAAACGAATCCCTACAGCTCCATCGCGTTTTGGGTGGGCTTTGCAACCACAGCCACGGCCAGCGGCATGGCGGTCACGGTGCGTGTCGGTGGGAGTCTCAGCGGCTTCACCGCGCTCACCGTCGGCGCGAAATATTACGTCGGCACCACAGGTGTGCCGAGCACCTCACCCGGTCCCAATATCCGCGTGGTCGGTCAAGCGGATACCACGACCTCGATGGTCATCGACGGCAATCCGCCGCGAGGTTATCAACCGTATCTGAACGAATTCAGACTCACGCCGAGCACGGGCGTGCCCTACCCCGCTGGCGATGTCACCGCGGCCACAACGTTATTCTGCACGCCGGCCGGGAACGGGAATCGCATTACGTTGTTCGATACGGCAGGCACGCCGACAACCGTGCAATCGGCAGAATTCAGCATCGCGGTTCCAGCCACGACGGCCACGCTGTATTCCGTGTTCGTGTTCCTCAATAGCGGCGTGCCCGCGCTCGAGCTCGCCGCGTGGACGAATGACACGACTCCAGGGACAGCGGCATTCAGCATTTCGGCTACGCTCGGCGTCGAAACGAAAACCGGCGATCTGAGCCGTCTGTATGTCGGGCTCATGCGAACGACGGGATCATCGGGGCAGACCGAATCGTCGGCGCTGAAGCGCTACATCTGGAACAAATACAACCAAGTGACGTTGCCGCTGCGCTTCGTGCTGGCGACGAATTCGTATCAATACACGACGGCGACGTTCAGGCAGATGGAAGGCGTGGCGACGAATCAGCTTGACTACGTGATCGGCGCACAAGGGCGCGTGGTGGAATCGTTCCTGCAGACATCGGCGCAGAATGATCAGGCAATCGGCACGGTGTTCCTCGTTGTGGCCATCGGGGAAGATTCCACGACGACGCCATCGACCAACTGTATCCGTCCGCAGGTCTATACGTGGACCGCGAACGTGATCGGCACGGTTATGGCATCGCTGAAAACCGTGCCCGCCATCGGCCGGCATACGCTGGTGCCGTTGGAGTATTCGTCGGCTGTAGGCACCACGACATGGTTCGGGGATAACGGGGCGCTCTTGCTGCAAACCGGCATTCAGGGCTCGTATCTCGGCTAAGGAGAACTGATGGACATTACGACCATTGTGATGGCGCTGCTCGTGTTCGCGCTCCTAGGGTTCCTGTGTTATCTGATCGTGACTTACATTCCGATGCCGGAACCCTTTAAACAGGTGATCATTGTCGTGCTCGTGATTCTGATCATTCTGTATCTGCTCGGGATGGTGACTGGACATGCATCGTTGCCGTTGCTGCGTCGGTGACTTCGATTCTTAACTATGACGGAGACGCCCACATTGGGCGCGAGGGCTTTTGGGCTCATGGTGAAGTGACCCCGCTACGGGACGATCAGCAACGGCGTTCTACTGACGCCACGAAACTGACTTTCCCGTTACCGCTCATGGCGGCGATCGTCGGCGGGTTGATCACCATCGCCTTAACGGTGTCTGGAGCATTTTGGATTGCTACGTCCACGCTACGATCCGACGTGCGCGACATTTTGACGCGCATGGAGATGCAGGCACGCACCGAAGTGGAGAAGTCGGAAACGCAGAAGATGCGTGATGCCGCGCTCCGCGATCAGATGAGCGTGCTCTCTACGCAGATCAGCGCCGCGGAACGCCGTCAAGAATTACTCCGCCTGGAATTTCAGCAACTTCGTGAACAGGTGCTTTTTAAAACGAAAGGCGTGAAGTAATGGACCCGATCTTGAACTGCCTGACGGGCGTGTGTTGCCCACCGGAACAGCAGCGCGTCGTGCTGGCGGAAGCGTTCCAGAACTATTGCGGACTCGATAAGGCCGGCGCGGCCAAGGCGGCGCACTGGATGCTCGACACCTTCGATCTCGCGGAGGCGGGAAGCCTCGTGGAATTCAAAGCCTCGATTGCACGGCTGGCGCGCGGTCCGAAATACGGCGCATAAGCATGGTCCCATGTGTCCGCGTCAAAGACGGCGTGAGAATCGATCCGCTGACACCGGCTTTAGCGCGGATTCTCTCCGCGTTGGATATCGCGGCACGCTGGCGCGGGCATGATTTGACCATCACCTGTGGACGCGAAGGACATCCGGCCGGCGACCCGCACACCGTTGGACGAGCCGTGGACGTGCGCGTGCTCGATCTCTCTCCGGATGCGACGGTAAAGTTTTACCAATACATCCGGTCGCTACTCGGCGATCTATTCACCGTGCTCTACGAAACGCCGATCCAACCTACCTATCCCGCATTGCAGAACATCGCCTATCTCAACACGAAGGCAACCGCGGCACATTTCCATATTCAACTCGCCAAAGGGCAAGCCGACTATCCGCCGAAAGAGGCGGCGGTGCCCGCGTGATGGACGCGGCAGCAGCGGGAATATGGGCGATTGGCATCACGAACGCGGCCACCTTAGCAACCATCATTGTGCGCGATCTGTTAGCCAGTGCGCGTGAGAAACGCCGACGCCAATATGAACTTGAAGACCGGAAAGTCATCGCGTCGAAATTGGATATCCATGATGCGTGGGAACGCGACGAACGCCGCGTGAGCGAAGCAAATCAGGGACATATCGCCTTAGCGTTAGCGAAGAATACCGAACTCACACAGCATGCGGCCAATGCCGCGCACAGCGCCTACCAAGAGGCGAACAGCGTGAATCAGAAGATCGTCTCGTTGGGGATCAAGATCGCAGACGTAGAAAAGGGGCAAGCAGAATGAAGTGTGCAGTGATTCGATTGGATACCGGGCTCCCCTTCATCCCAGATGCGATTCTGATGACCAATGCCGACGGCTCAGTGAGCTTTGAAACGGCTGGCGGATGGGCCGGACAAGAGCCGAACGTCTACGGCCTGCGGCATCCTGACCAGCCGATCAGTCAATCACCAGGAGCCTACCAGCGCGCCACGCTCTCAGGCTCCACGGTCGTCTTCGTCACACGGCCACAGGATGCGCCGATGGTCTATCTGATTGGACAGGGGAAGGCTTACTGATCTGCGGGGAGCCTTCTCAGGCATCAATCAGAGTTGGCGATGGCATTCAACCCGTATGCAGGAAACATGAAGTGCTCTCTGGCCGGGCTTGATACCGGCTGCAGTCATCAACGTGGAAGGTGGCCCGTCAAGGCTCCAGTTTCCAAGGGGCACCCGCAGGAGCCCGCATCTCCAAAGATGAGCGTGTCCTTCCACGCCGCAGAGAGCGAAGGCATTTTAGCATGAGCGCCGCTGCCTGTCTCGCGGCGATGTCCAGCCAAGCCGTTAAAGCGCCAGTCGCGCCGCGCCTCTATCGTGGCGACATGGGTGTCTTCATCGATGGTGCGCCTGATGTCGGCGCGGGCGGTGCGCCAAATCTCGTGCTCTCGTTCATGTATCCGCGCTATCCGCCAGAGTTTCGCGCCGTGATCCGCAGCGTCTGGAAGCAGCGGCAGTCCCTCGACGTGCTGTTGTCGTGGCAGGACGATGCCGCTTACGGAATTACGCTCGGCCAGATCATCGCCATTCGGCAGGAGCTGTGCGCGGATGGTTTCCGACCCTGCGAGTGGATGGCGTCCAAGGTCTACATGCCACGCGATGATGCGGCTGGCACGTTGCAGATCATGGAGCCGACACTGGCGGCGTTTCTCAGTGCTGATTGCATCTCCCGCTATTGCGTCGGCGGCGAACTTGACCTATGGAACACCTACGACTCGCTACAGGCCATCACCGACGCGATCGCGCCGCGAATCAACGGCATCGGGCGCACGCTTGCCGTGCATTTCTCCACAAATCGCGCCGACTGGCGACCGGATCATCCGGGCTCAACGTTCGCGGACTACTGGAACCCGAATCAAGGCAAACTCTCCGCGCTCTGGTTTCAGGCCGACTCAGAAGCGAGCGATGCCAATCTCCAAGCGGAGATGGTCCCGATCCTCGAGCGCTTCGCAGGCAATGACGGCGTGGTGTCTGACTCCGGATTCGGCCATCCGTTCGATTGTCACGCGGTCGAAATCAGCCTCCAGAAGATGTTTGACGGCGGAATGGATCAAGCCGAGTGCGACCGACGCGGACGCGTAGAGCTCGCCACGCCAGCCCAAGGCGGGCCGGCTGGAATGGTGTCGGTAATGGGAAGCGGAAACGGACAGTAAATTATGAAAGACTTCTGGCGCGCAGAACCGACTCTGATCCTCGCGTTTGTGCAAGCGGCGCTGGCGTGTGGCATGGGCTTCGGTTTACCGATTACCCCGCAACAGATGGCGCTGATCCTGACCTTGAGCGGCACGCTATTGGCGCTCATTAACCGGGCTCAGGTGACATCACCAGCCACACTCCAGGCCATGACACCCAAGGCACTCGCCGCGGCACAGGACACAGCCGAGCCCGTTAAGGACGTGGTGAAGAAGCTGCCGGTGGTGCTACTAGCGTGTCTGCTAGCCGGCGCGTCGATGGCGTGCGGTGGCGCTCGGCATATCGCCGTGGTCGCTGATGCCACGTTTGCACAAGCCGTGTTCGCCGTGGATGACGCGGAATACAAAGCCTGTCAGACGCATGTGCCGCCGTTTACGGTGGAAGTCTGCACAGCTGCCGATCCAAAGATTAAGCAGGCGTTGCTCGACGTGAAGGCCGTTACGCAGGCGCTGATCGTCTCGCCGAAATCCGGCACGCTGCCGAAAGACTTCCCGAGCCTGATTAAGAATCTCACCGAAGTGCAGGCGATGATTAGTCCGCTGTCGCCGAGCGTGGTCAAAGCCGACGTGGCCGCGAAGATTCAGCAGGCCTTAGCGCAAGCCGTAGCGATTCTCTCGGCCTTTGCAGGAGTCAAGTAAATGCTGGACCCACGGATCGAGATGGCCGCGTTCCTGATCAATCTCGGACTCACCACGGCAGCGAAGGTGAAAGAACTCTTCGCGTCAGAAGGTCACGACGATGAGACGCTCGCGGCGATCATGGCCGAAGTGGATCAACGGCTAGCGCGGCGAGGTTGAAGGCACGTCTGCTGCACGATACTCACGATGACGCCGACCATTAACGCCTCCCACCACGATATCCGCCCGTGCAGTCGAATCATTATGTCTAGGCAGAAGATCGCGGCATAACCGCTCAGTCGCTGTGTCCATGTCATGCCGTCAAAGGCCAGATGCTTCGGCGTGAGTCCGTGCATCCGCTGTTGACGGTCATGCCATATCTGCATGTCGGGATGCGGAGCGAATAGCCCGTCATAGCACGGCTGACAGAGACTGTGCGACACCGCTAAAGGCTCTCCGGGTTTCTCGCCCATCGGCTTCTGACACCACGCGCAGATCACGATCATCGTGCGACTCCGTGATTGTGCGCCGCGACTCCCCATGTAATCGATCCGTCGATGTAGCCGAGCGCCTTCGCCGCCTTTGGATGTCCCAACTTATCTAGTAGTTGCATCATCACCGCGATCCCGACCGTGCCCACGATCTTGACCGCGGTTATCTTGCCGATCCCGTCATTCTTCCAGAGCGGGTTATTTTCGTGTGCGCCGTGGGCGAGCGCGTCATGGGTCGTCCACAGATCCGCCGCGTTCCCGCTGACCATCACGATGTAGGGCGCGAGGTTGGTAAAGGTGTGCGGCTTCGGCTCCTGCGCCTGAGCGGACGCCGAAATCAGGAATACGGCAACGACGAATGTCAGTGTTTTCATACCCCTAGTAGAGCATGAAACGGGGCGCTTGACAAGCATTTCGTGGTGTGGTTTAATCCGCGCATGGTTACTTACGAACTGCCCAACGGCGAACGGTTCCAGGTGGATTATTCCCTGAGCCGCGGCGCGTATTTCATCAGCTTCACGCTCAAGGGCGGCAAGGTGATCGACGTGCCCCGCGTCTCCACCGCTGACGAGGTGTTCGTCGCCTATCTGGAATGGAAGAACCGCTAATGGCGATCCGAGAAGCCGATCCACAGGAAGTGCTCAGACAGTTTGTGACGAAGTGCGGCGGTCAGAAGGCGGCATCCGTGAAGCTCGGATGCTCCCCGCAATTCGTCGGTCAGATGTATCACGGTCAGCGGCGCGTGCCTGATGCGATGCTTGAAACGCTCGGCTTGCGACGACCCGTGATAGCGGCGAAATCGTGACGCGGGAGTCCAACAGTTACCGTGACCTAGCTGGGAGCTTCGACACACGGTAACGAGTCGTATCAGTAGAGAGAGCGTCTCGCTTCCGCGTCACGATGCGAGATTCTTCGACGGGACAGCTAAGGTCGAATCCGGCAGGGAAGTCCCGACCCGCCGCCGGCGGAAGTGGTGAACGCGGTAATCGCGGCATGAGAACGCCAGAAGTCAGTAGCACCACAGATTAGGCGTGACAGGTCGGAGAGACGGCCAACTTTCAAAGGAGCAGTCATGGTGAAGTCATTCGAGGAACTGAAGGCCGTTGCTGAGCGTGTCTATTTGCAGGTCCGCGATGAAGATCGGGACCATGCCACGCTCACGATTCTGGAAGCGCTGACCCGCGAATACTGCGACGGGCAGAAGCGGATGCTGGACGAGGTGGAGATTCAGTTGCTCACGCGGGGGCTGGTCTAATGGACACTGACGGCCTCTACGACACGTCAGAGCCGCAACTGTCCAACCGGATCGCCCGGTTCAAAGAGCGTATGCGGCGCATACCAGAAAGCCCTCTTGACCGCGCCGCGCAATCGGTCATGAATGCGGTGGAGGATTTGAACCTCTGCATGCACACCGCGAAATCGCCGAAAGAATTACGACAGGTGCGTGTCATCGCTGAGGCCGTGATCTCGCAATTGGAAATCACGTCCTCGGTCGCGCTGACGTTGGATCAGAACTGGAACCGCTGATGCAGATGCTTTATACGTCGTTCTGGCAGGATGCGTTAGCCGCGCTCGCATTGCTGCTGCTCTTTGTCGTGCTGGCGCTGGTGTTCTGATGCCGATAACCTTGGTCCGCGTGTTCAAGGTCACGTCATGCGCGACGGCCAATCCGGATGTGCAGCAGCATTGGATCGACGCGGAGACGGTAGACATTCCGCCACGGCTTGAACAGTTCGTGACGCTCAACGCGCTCCGCGCTTCGCTCTGTCAAAATGTCGCCGGAACATCCTCGCTGGTGTGGCTCACATGGCGCGATGGCCGAGCACGGACGAAGGATGTCGTTCACGCAGAATTGGATGGGACCGCATGGCAGCATCAAGCCTCGCGCTAACATATCCGGTCATGCTGTCGCTGAATCTCGCGCACGATGATTCAGGCATTCGGGAATACATCCGGCTCAATGCCACGTTGCCGATGAAGGTCCAGAAAGTGATCTGCGAGGACTCCAGGTATGCGAATAAGACGTATGCCGATTGGGTCAATCTCAAGATTCGCAAAGGATTACCATGCGGCGGCGGGTGGTCGGAACGCTATGTGCCGATTCGTCATTGGGAAGCTCGGCTCTTGGCTTCCGGCTCTCCAGAGGGCCAGAAATGAACAACAACAGGACGATACAGACCAATAGCGGTCTGCGGCTTGAGCGTGAGCGGAGCAATCAGCGCACGTTCGATGTCATTAGGGATGGCGTTTGGCAGGCGCGAATCGTGGTCGATCCACTAGTCGGCATCATCGTGCGTGCAGGTGGTTTAACGGCGACCGACAAGCGCGAGATTAGCACGCTCAATGACTTCCCGTTTATGTCGGGCTCTTAGAGGGCCACTAGATGGCAAACCAGACACTGATTCTGACGGTCGGACTGCCGCGTAGCGGAAAGACGACGTGGGCGCGTCAGCAGGGCCATCCGATCGTGAATCCTGACTCGATTCGTCTCGCGCTGCACGGCCAGCGGTTTCAGTTGGAAGCCGAGCCGATGGTGTGGGCGATTGCGCGCTACATGGTCAAGGCGCTGTTCCTCGCCGGCCATCACACGGTGATTCTCGATGCGACGAACACGACCGAGATGCGCCGCCGCGAGTGGAACGACCGCGATTGGGTGACGGTGCTGCATGTGGTGCCGACGAGCCGCGATGAGTGCGTGCGCCGTGCTCTCGATCAGGACGACCTCTACATAGTTCCCGTCATTGACCGGATGGCGGCTCAGATCGAATGGCCGGCTCACTCAGGCGCTCCAGAGGGCCAATAGATGGCACACACACCAGGACCGTGGAAAGTGATGGACGCGCTCCGCACGCACATCTTTACCGAAGGTGACGCCTACGGACGCGGGCCGATGTTCGTCGCGGAAGTGCGCGGCTGGGGACATCTGACCGGCACAGGCGGCGGCTGCGCGATGGACTACGAGAAGGCGGCGGAAATTCAGGACGCGAACGCGACACTGATCGCGGCGGCTCCTGATCTGCTCGCGGTGCTGCTCCGTGTGCGCGATGAGCTTCCCCGCGCTGAACTGGATTACTCAACGTTGGCTGATGCGATCGACGCGGCGATTGCTAAGGCTCACTCAGGCGCTCCAGAGGGCGGGCACTGATGGATCGCGCTGAATTGACCGTTGAACGCTACATCTCACGGCGCAAGCCTAAAGGACCGACGGCGAGAGCGCGGGCTAAACGGAAGCACCAGAACGCGAAAGGCGTTGGTGAAATCCGCGATTACGTGTTCGCCCGTGAGCGGAGCGTCTGCCGCTGCTGTCGGAAGCGCCGCGCCGAGTCCATGCACGAAATCGTCTTTCGGAGCCAGGGCGGCAAGGTCAGCAAGAAGAACAGCATCGCGGTTTGCGGCGACGGGGTGCGCGGCTGTCACGGGCTGATGCAACGCCACGAAATCAGCGTCACGTCGTATCCGCTCGGCGCGGAAGGCGCACTGTCGTTCTGGCCGAGAACCGGCGCGGCGGTGGACTGGCTGGCCGTCAAAGAGCACGAGCGGATCGAATCGCCCGTCATGCAGGAAATGGAGATGGCCGAGTGAAGCTGTTCCGCTGGCGACGGCCCGATCTAGTTTCGGATCAGTGGCTCAAGGAGCAGCAGCGGCGGGAGAGCCGGATCGAGTTTCACGGGGTCAGTATCCGGTGGCCGATTCGGAAAGTGTTCGATGAAAACTCAACGTGGAACAACGCGAAACTAAAGAGGAGAGCGTAGATGGAGTATTCACAGACGAGCGTGGCAAGCGGTGGCGGCGTGGGCTCAACGATCATGTATCCATCCGGCCAGTTAGGTCCCACCACAAAGCTGGGGCTGGAGTCGGCGCACGCGGAATTGCGCGGCGGCATTGAGGAACTGTCCAAGCGGCTGCACTCGCTGGAAGCGCGGCTGAATCCGATCCTTTCGCCCGCCCCGCCATCTCAGATTGCGGGTGAGCAGACGGCAGACGCGCCAGAGCCGTCGCGATCATCAACGTTGGTCGCGGTGATCAGCGCGCAGCGGGCCGTGAGCGGCATCAACCAGCACATCGAACGCATTCTCAGTCGTATCGAACTGTGATGACTCGTTCTCAGTTCCCGTTCTCGGATCGCTGGCGACGGGTGAAGGACTAAAGGAGGCAGAGATGGGATGGGCAGAGCGTGCGAACACGAAGAGTTATGACGCCCCGAAGCAGGCGAAGAAGCGCGAGCATTTCAAGCGGCCCGAATTCAAGGCGCAGTGGGCGCAGTTCAGCGAGCGCGTTGGCGTTCACATGCCGTCAAAGCGAATCCGTCAGCGCGCAGTCAAGGCTATCAAGCGCATCTTTCGCTATCGGCGGCGCGTCGCGTGAAGGATTAGATCATGGCTGAACCTACTGTGGCTGAGGAACGAGAAGCCCGCAAAGCCCACCGGGATGCCATCGCGGCGATCTTGAAGGCGTCCCCGTTAGAGGACGTTGAACCTGATGTCTTGCGAGCGATTACCCCGCATTATCAGCAACGGATCAGCGAATGCCGCCGGCAGCTAGGGATGACTATCCAGAACAGGCCACGGAGCCGCCAGGATGCCACAGGACGCAAAGTGAAGCAGGACGGAGCTTACCGATGGTTGCCGGCAGGGGAGCCGCTCGGAGCCGATGCTAGCGTGACGGATAGAGCTCGAGAGTGGCCCACGGTGCACGGACGGCCTTTTGAACAGCCGTTTGCGTTGAAAGGTTGAAAACCATGATGACTGATCCCGCGTCCTCCCCTGGGGGCAAAGAGTTGGAAGCAGTGTGAGCATCGACCGTGAACAAGTATCGGAAGCACTCGAAGTCGAAGCTCACGAAGAACCTAGCCGCTAATTTGAAGGTAGTGATGTCATCCATCCACGACAAGATCGACGACTTCGACGAAGAACACAAGGTGTCTCAGGAAGTGATGAATGCGCGGATTTCGGCTTCGTTTAAGGTGGCGCTGCAAATGTTTGAGATCTTGACCGCTTCGGAACTGTCAGGCGAAGTCCGCGTGTCGGCGATGCAGTTTCTGAATGTTCTGGTTCATCGTTTCGGTGGAAAACGAAAATGAAAGAGCAAGAGATCGAGCGCATTCGGAAATTCTGGAACAAGCCGCCGAACCCGACCTTCTGCGCGGCGTGCAAGAAGGAAATACCGCTGCAGCGCGGACCAGCGGCGGGAATGCTGAGTGTTCCGATCTGCCCTCACTGCGGCAGCAACGACGGCTGGACCTCAACGTTCACGACAGGTGGGCGAGACGCGAAACTCGACGTCAACACCTTGCTCAATGAAGTCTCTCGCCTGCGGGCGCTGGTGGCCTCGTCGTCGGTCCCGCAAGGCGAATTGAACGGTTGGCGGGAACTTGGCGAGGAGATGACGCGGGTGATCTTTTTAATGCCGCAAGAGACGTTCGCGGAGTGGTTCCCCGATTGGTTCGGGCCGCGTTTGTTCGATCTTCAAGTTGGGGCCTCGCGCTCAGCCTCCTCTACGGAGGGCCGGGAAACGAAAGCAACAATTCCTGTATGCGGCGGCAGCCGTATCGGCTGGCGCACGAAGGAATCAAGCTGTGGCACGGCGTTGGTCTATGAGCACTCGGCGAACGGCATGGACTATTGGCGTTGTCCAGCCTGCGGGAATCCGCATTGGTGGCCTGTAGTGCATTCCGAAACGATGGGCTACGATAGGACGACGCGATGAGTGTTCAACGCTGGCTTTGCGAATCATGCCTTGCTGCTCACAAGGCTCGGTGCAGCATGTGGATTTGTCCCGGTTGCGGGAAAGAGACATGCGACGACTGTTTTGACCGTTACGCCCACTGCAAAACGTGTAGTGCGGGGAAATCAGACGAGGAGTTGCGATTGGCGGCGAACGCGACGAATGACTTTGAGTTTGAAGCGGCTTCGCCTCCTCCTGCCTCTCTAGCGGGCGGGGACGCACAGAAGGACGAAAAGAAATAAGACGAAAGAGTTTACGCGCCCTCGACTTTCACGACGACGCAGGTACCGCAACAGCGAACGGGCGAGCGAATCAGCGATGCCAAGAGGAAAGATAAATGCCGCACGATAAACGAGGCGAAGAACTACACGTCGGTGATGTGGTCATGGTGCCGTGCCGCGTCAAAGCGATTCACCTGACCGAGGACTTTTGCAACGTTGATCTTGAGACAAGTCTGACGATGCCACCGCGAAACAGCGCCACCGCACTCACGCTGAACTCGCGGCAGACTATCAAGCCCACGGCAACGCACCGGTTCGCGGAGTATGGAAGTGCTCTCTGACCTGGCCGCAGCCAACCACGAAGTGAAGTCAACCACGAAGGAGAGCGCAGATGCGACGGACGAACGACTTTTACGAAACGGCACCGTGGCAGGTAGACGCGCTAGTGGACAACCTGCCCGAATTGAGCGGCACGGTGTTGTGCCCGTGTGTCGGTGACGGCTCTCTAATGTGCAGGCTCGCCGAGCGTCGGCCTGATCTAAATTTCATCACCAACGACATTGACACATCGAAACCAGCAGACACGCACTTCGACGCTACGACGGCTGAAGCCTGGCATCAGATGGTCCTCGGTTTGAGCGTCGATTGGGTGGTGGAGAACTTCCCGTTCAACGTTGAGGCGCGGATTCTGCCCCATGCTGTGCAGAGTGTTCGTCGTGGCGTTGTTGCAATGGCTCGGGTGAGTTTCTGTGAGCCTACGAAGGATCGCGGGCCGTGGCTGGCTGAGCATCCTTACAACAAGCGGATCACGCTGGAACGCCACAGTTTTAGTGGTGACGGGAAATCTGATAGTGCAACAACAGATTGGCTCGTGTGGTCAAAGGTTCCGCTTGTTGGACCGTTCGGCGTGTCGGCGTTCGGATATAGGAACGGCTCCGCGCAGCGGCGTGAGGCTCTCTTGCGGGCGTTCGTGGCTTTACCTTTATGAGGCGGTATGAACTCACCGGCCATATTCTGCTCGTGCGGCGCGCAGTGGCACGGCCAGCCTTGGGTCGAGCGGCATCAGGAATTGATCTACTGGCATGCCCGCGAACATGGCTTGATAAGCCACCAACGATGGCTCGATCTCAAGCGACTGTGTTTTTGCTATGGCTGTAAACGTGCGCGCAAGGGCGTCAAACCTACACATGCGCTCGACGCGGTACCTGAGTAGTCAGTGTCGGTTCTATACGCGACAACTCTTTTTCTTGTTGAGGTTCTGATGCCCGTGCCCCCTCTCCGTCCAGACCTGATTGAGCAGTTGGATCAAGCGCACATGTTCGCGTGCGACATCGCCTCGACCGGGATTGAGCCTGAGAAGTTGGACGTGATCGGGCAAGCGATTCGCGCAGCTCGGGCGGCCCTCTCGGCGGCTCCCCAAGAGACGGACATCGAGAATCGAGCGGCAGCGTGGCGGAAGAAGGCGCTGCTTGCAGAAGGCTATTGGACGACACCTCCAGCGTCAGAAGTCGAGCGATGCGTGCGCCTCATTCTCGGTTCAACGTCGGGCAGTCACATCGTTCCGGCGTTCGTGGACCTGATTTACACGCTGTCGGCCCCAGACACCAAGGAATAGCCCATGAACAAAAGTCACCAAATCTGGGAAGCTGCGAAAGCCGCCGCTGAAGCCAGTCCCGGCAAGCCGTCGCTGGTTCTCTGCGTCGAAGGGACGTTCACGCTGACGTGGACGCCACGGGCAGAACTGAAAGGGACAGACAAGACGCTACCCGCTACTGACCCTGTGGCCCCCCGAGAGGCCGAGCAGCCGCCCACACGGCGAATAGTCACTACGGATGACCTTCAAGGGGTCATCTCCTTCTGCGGGCACCGAGGGGATTCTTGCAATCTTGAATATCTAAATCGGATGGGGCAACGCATTCAGTTCTACCCGAAGGAGCTACTTGCGCTCGTTCAAGCGTTCTTGGATGCCGAACAGACGCGGGCGTTACTGCGCGGCACCGTTGAGGGGTGGAAGGCCCGCACGCGAGATAAAGGCAGAACTGAATGACAATCCAGCAAGCGATTGCAGCGGTTGACCGGTATCAAAAATCGGGTGCCGCTCATCGCGCCGATACGACTCTGTTGACCGCAGCTACGGTGCTTGTGACCGCGCTCCGTTCATCTGTGGCCCAGCCTTCCGCCCTCCCGCCGAGCGCCGAACAGGAGAAGAAATCGTGAACACGCGTCAGGAGGCACAACTTCTAATAGCCGATGCGATTGAGGCTATGGCTGATTCCAATTACCGACGCGATATTAGTGGGAGATTAGCGCGTGAGGGATGGGCCGGTTTCGCTAAGGTGTTGCGAGAGGGAGCGGCGTCTCCATCTGATGACGAAGGCGCATCACCCCTCCCGCCGAGCGAGGCAGCCCCGCCATCGCATGTTGTTGATGAGTCTTGGATCGAGGAGGCAGCGACGCGACTTCTGACCGCTGTTCAAGGCGAGTGTGCTCACGAGACGCGCCTTGGTGCAATTCGCGCCTATCTACGATTCGCGGCAAAGTCGGCAGGCGAGGCGGCCCCGCCAGAAGTAGACGTTCAACTGCTCGCATGGGCGGTGAGCAACTGTCACACGCTGGCTCGGCGGCGAATCAGGGCCGGTGTGGACCTGGAATATTGGGAGCACGTTCAGCGCATCTGCGAGAAGGTTGGCGCTCGCTCAAAGGGCGTGCTCCGCGCATCGCTGCCGACGGAGATAACGGAAGGTTCAGGCGGCGATCTGGCATGGCGCGAAGGCAGCGAGCAGGCGTGGAAAGAGGCTTGCGGGTCTGACTGGTGCTCCAACTGCGAATGCGTGCGCGACAAGCTGAAGAAAGCGCAGCAGCGAATCGCGGAACTTGAAACAGAACTAGCGGCCTTGCGCTCCTCACGGACGCCGCCAGCCGCCGAGAAAGGCAAAGAGTAACAGATGGGCACTAAACTGAAGCCGGGAACGTTCGACTGCTATGCGAATGCCGCGCCTGACGAGCCGATGTTCGTGCTGTTGGCGCGTGATGAATCCGCGCCGAAAATGGTCCGCGATTGGGTGCGCGAGCGTGAAGTCAGGAAAGGGCGACCGTGGCCGGTAGTCGTTGATCCGAGCCTCCCGCAGTTCGACGACAAGGCGCGCGAGGCGCTGGCGTGCGCGGACGCGATGGAACGCTGGAGAAAACTTCCCGTCGAGCCTCGGACGCCGCCAGCCGACAAGGAGAAGCCGTGAAGACAGACAGTTTGGGTGATCGGATGAAAGGCCAATATGAGGACCGGACGCGCTATCTGCTGCCGCGTCGAACGTTTACGGTCCTTCGTGCTGATGGAAAAGCTTTCCACACGTTCACGCGCCGGTGTGAAAAGCCCTATGATCTCCGGTTCGTTGAGGCAATGGACGCCGCCGCGCTGGAGCTTTGCCGCGAGGCGCAAGGGGCGTGCTTCGGTTACGTCCAGTCCGACGAAATCTCCGTGGTGCTGACCGACTTCGCCACGATCACCACGGAAGCCTGGTTTGACGGGAATCTTCAGAAGATCGTGAGCGTGGCCGCGGCGATTGTGACTGCCGCGTTCAACTACCAATACAGCGACGGCTGCTCAGACCGTTCGTCCGCGCATTTCGACTGCCGCGCCTTCACGATTCCCGATCCGGTCGAGGTCGAGAACTACCTGATTTGGCGGCAGCAAGACGCCGTGCGGAACAGCATTCAGGGACTCGCGCAAGCGCATTTCAGCGCGAAGCAGCTCCACGGCGTCAACAACGGCGAAGCGCAAGAGCTTCTGTTCCGCGAGAAGGGCATCGACTGGAACGACACCCCAACCGAGCAGAAGCGCGGCCGCGCCGTCGTCTACACCACGGATGAAGGCTGGAACGTCGATCGAGAGATTCCGACCTTCACGCAGGACCGCGATTATCTGCGCATCAGACTCACACCTCAGACGCCGCCAGTCGACAAGGAGAAGCCGTGAGGCTCTTAGAGAACGAACAGCAACAAGTCGTGGGCGTGGCGGCTCGTTGGAAGGCGCAGTATTGCCATGATGGTAAATGGGATGATGTTTGGGGCCGCGACAAATCGTCTGAGAGCATCTATCAAGGTCTTATCGCGTTACCGCCGAGCGCGACAGCGGCCGACGTAGCTACGATTATCGGGAACGATACGTGGGTGGGCGAGCGATGCACGGAATGCGGCAAGCGAAACGCCGTGCTGCTCGTCGGAGATGAACCGGACTATGAGTCAGCGACCGTGTATCTCTGCGCTAAGTGTGCGCGGAAAATCGCGGCAATTATTGATTCAATTCAACTTTTAGCGCCAGCGCAGGACGAGATCCCCAAGGGAGAATAAGCCGCTGAAATTGGGGATTTACCAGCCTTCTGAGGCGAGATGGAGCAGACGAGGCGATCCCGTCCATTCCACGAAGGTTGTTACAAGCGCAGCATCATGGAAGGCGCCTTCGCGCTCAGTATGTAATTGGCGGTGATGCTTCGGGCATAACCATGTGATAGCTAGCGGTTTAGAGTAATCTTCGTGGTGTGCTTCAACGTCTTTGTTGGAGCCGCAGACCGCACACGGCTCACGTCTGAGCCCTTTCTTAATGGCACGCGCCACGGTCACATTAGCGCGATGCTTGTCTCTGGGCGTCCCTCGCATCACATAGCGCTTCGTGCGAGACGCGACGAGCCCGTGGCGGTCCAATAGCCTATAGAAAGCTCGTCGTGACACGCCCATCGCCTTGGCGGTATGGCTGATATTGTGTCGGTTGGCATCTAGAGCGTTAACGATGCGCTGCCTGATAGCTTCTTCTAGTGTCATGCTGCGCCTAGCTTGTCCAGCCGTTCGCCCTTCTGAGACGATTTACAGCCGTCGTAGTGGTCATCCTTGACCCGTTCCAGGCACGGAAAGTCCTCAGCGTCCTTGGGGCTCAGTCGCCAGTGAAGCTGGCCGGCATCCGTATGGATGCAAAGAATCTCGGTCCAGTCGCCAGCGTCATGTCTCTTGACGATGTGAGCCGCGACACCAGACGCCTTAATAGCCCATTTGAGGATTTGATTGCGTTCGTGAATGACCTTGTAGCGGTTGCGTCTAGCAGCTTCTAGTAGTTCCTTGAGCGGTCGCGCTTTGCGTTCGCGCTTCTTCATAACGATGTCGATCGAAGCACGCATTGATATGAACTGTCAAGCGCAAACAAACCTATTGACAAGCACTCACGAACCGTGATGCGAGAGCGCAGCGAAGCGCCGTCCAGATCGGATGTGATTTCAGGACTTGACTTCTCATCCACCCTTAATATACTGT
>Ga0247674_1000012_pt1 | contig 42092 bp, 72 predicted proteins | sample CNK15_metaG_FD_183044 | JGI IMG/M metagenome (GOLD analysis project Ga0247674, IMG submission 183044) | Soil microbial communities from Purdue University Martell Research Forest, Indiana, United States - CNK15 | ecosystem: Environmental > Terrestrial > Soil > Temperate forest > Bulk soil...
GCTTACGCCGTGCTGGCGAGATCAATGGCACGGAAGCAAACGAGATCATTCTGGTCAATTCTCACGACGGCACATCGGCATATCAGATGCTGTCTGGCGTCCTGCGATTCGTATGCTTCAATGGACTTGTCTGCGGCGAGAATATGAAAGAACTCCGCGTACCGCACAAAGGACAGATTGTGGATAACGTCATCCAAGGCGCATATGACGTTCTGGATGGTTTCCAATATATCCGGGAAGTCACGGAAGAGATGAAATCCCTTACTCTCTCGCGTGACGAAGCTGCCGTATTTGCCAATGCTGCGATGGAGGTTCGTTATCCGACTGACGAAGAGACAGGTATCGCGTTGCGTCCTTTCGATTCATCCCGTCTGTTGTCCGTCCGCCGCTCGGACGACCGTAAGGACGATGTGTGGACTACGTTCAATCGGATTCAGGAGAACGTCATCCGTGGCGGAATCCAAGGTGTCGGTTCCACTGGTCGCCGGATGTCCACGCGCGAAGTGAAGGGATTGGACGAAAATACCAAGGTCAATCGCGCACTCTGGGTGCTGGCTGAAGGCATGGCAGCACTCAAGCGTTAATTCTACTCTCGCCCCTCTTCGGAGGGGCTAATTAAACGTTTAGGACTACTGTCATGAACAAAGAACGTCGGAAGGAATTGGACCGCATCTACAGCGAATTGGAACAGCTTCGCGCGGACCTCGAAACTGTGAAGTTTGCCGAAGAGGAAGCATTTGAAAACCTCTCTGAGAATCTCCAACAATCGGAACGTGGACAACAGTTGGAACAGAACAGCGAGAACCTGTCAGAAGCCGTGGATTCTCTGGAGCAGGCAATGGCTTCCATTGAAGAGGCGCGCGATGCTTAATCAATCTGAACTGAAGGTAATCCAGAACACAATCCGACGACTGGAAGCGAACAACGCTCGATGCTCTATTCAAGTTCAAGATGCTTTGAACAATCGCAACCTGCGGATTTATCTGGATTCATGGGTTCTTCCTTCCCTGCGACTGCTGATAGATGAACAGCGCACTAGCAGAGACCTCAAACTTGCCGTGGACCTTTCATCATAGGAACCCCTGTCATGAGTGACCCTGTATTCATCCAGTTTGTAGTTGCCGTTGCCTTTGGCGTGGCGTTCGGGTATCCGATGGCGCGTGTTGTCGTTACTACCGGAGCCGCACTTTCCAATCTCAGTTATTTGCTTGTACGTTGGCTTGTAACTGCGATATGGGATTGGATGCAAAATGCGCGAAAAGCCAAGTGACCCGCTATCTTGGATAGCCATTGCCGTAGTCATTTTTCTATACCTGTGGAGCAAGAGATGAACATTGAAGAGATCGACGCGCGTGCTGAAGAGATTCACAACGCAGACCCTGATTTCAAGGAAGCAGTCAAGCTGTCGCAGTCGAATGCTGTCGCTATCGGGAACGGTGAAAACAGGGCGCACAAGCATTTTGCTCATTCGTGGCTGAACGGATTTCAGGCTATGCCTCTCATTGCGACAATGGATGTCGAGATGCAGCAACAATTCGTGACCCAGTTTGGCGACCTCACGTATGCAATGGAAGCTGCACAGTATCCGGACTGGGAACGCTGCAAGCGGCTAGCAGAGCGTACCCAAGCTGAGTTTACCGAGTTGCGCGCACTCGGAGAATTGCGCGCTCAATTGGAACGTGGAGAATTGAAGAATGGCACTCACTAACCGACACTTCAAACCCGGTTCGCTGAAGCTGTACGTGAAGGATCATCCTAACTCACGGTTCGCCGTATCCAGTGATATGTATGGGTTCACCATACAGGCTGCTGTGAAACTAAACTCGTTGATGACGGTACTGGGTCCGACTGTCGCTCACTACTCGCGAGATCGGGACGCGTGGCGCGCGTTACGGGACCTCGGCTATGTGCAGGAGGGACGTTGGTGGAGGAAGGCTAAACAGGAGACGAAAGATGAGACGACCGAGCAATGCGAGGCTGAGAAGACTACTTGAGCGGGTTCGTAAAGACATTGAATCTGGCGCAGAGAAGTACATCTGTCATGCGATCACTTACGCAGGCGAAGACTATAAAGCTGGTGAATACTTGCGCAACTACATTATGCGTGGTATGGGGGAATGCTGCTACACGCTAGAAGGTTATTTGAAGGGAAACAACCGTGCTGCATACGATGCAGTATGGGACTCCAAGGATGCTTCTGTTAGCTTCAAAGGTTATCGCCTTCAGTGGATTGACTGGATGCTGGAGGAATTATGATGAGACGACCGAACAATGCGAGGCTGAGAAGACTACTTGAGCATGCTAGGGAGAGCATCAGAACAGGGAGAAGTAGATATATCTGTTTTGCGCTGTCTTTTGCTGCTGTCCATCACAAAGACCATGAGGGAGCCGACTATCTTCGGCGCTACATCATGCGGGAGTTGGCGTATCCATATGCGCTTCATCTCGAAGAATGGTTGAAGAAGACTGATTACTGTACATGGTTGTTTACAACAGACTACGATTTCATCCAGCATCGCCTACAGTGGATTGACTGGATGCTGGAGGAATTATGAGGAAGCCGCACATCTGTAAGAGAGTATGGGCGTTCGGCTGGACGTGTGGAATCTCAAACGTCGCAGAAGGGAACACGCCCTATCAGGCATGGAAGAACTGGATGGACGGTGAATGCGTTCTATGGGCGCATCCCGGAGTCGCTAACGGATTATCGTGGAGAGAATATGTCAACTCATGCAATGGCAAAGCCGCACATTCAGCGGAGTAGTCTGAACATCGGACTATGGGTAGTTCTACCTTACCGGTATGCGCCAGTCGATACTAGAACAGGCTACGGAAAAACGCTGCGAGACGCGTGGCTAACGTTTGAGGCTCGGACGTTGGTATGGGAACTGGCGCAAGTGAATCCGCTTCAGTCACAGGACTGGACGTGGCGGACGATTCTATCTGGCCACTGGAAGGGACGACGGTTGCTGTGCCGCTATCGGGAGAAGCTGAACGAATGGCAGTATCTTGAGAGAGGAACAGTCCACGTTCTAAGGCTCGGCGCTTCACCAAGCCTGACCTCACTTTTCCCCCTGCGAGATTCCACTTCAGAATCTCCTGTGCAGCATCGGCCCACCGTTGTTGATTCACATATTGACGGAGGGTACTTGATTGATAGCGTCCAACCCCAAGGTTGTACGCCCAGTCCGTCAGAGCCTCTAACCGATTGGGGAATCGCACAAGTATCGGGCTGGCCCGCAGCACGCCTGCCCGCGCTTTATGCCACCCCAGTGTCAGACGTTCTTCAGCAGTTGCGCGAGGCCACCTGACGCCTTTCTTCACGTCTGGACCCGTTGTCCCGAAGCCAATGGTCCAGACGCTTCCCATCGCATCCCAGTAGGCTACGCAGTCCCCGCCGGGTATCTCCTTCGCATACCCTTCACTGTCCTCACATATTTCAAGTCCGGGAGATGTCATGCTGTGCCATTACGTTTATCCAGCACCCTGCCGACAAACCAGAAACTGGCGATCATCGACAGCAAGGCCGCGTCATCTACCGTCCACGCGTTCACGAGCGTGTCTACCAAGTCCCCTGTTGCGTTATATGCGTAGAGCATCACGGCTACTTTGTGTGCTCCCCACATGCCAAAGATAAAGAACGTTACGAGCGGGCGGACAAGGGAACTGATCGCGGCGGCAAGTCCGCCACCGGCTACCGCCATTTGTGCCTGACTCTGGTTTAACTGGGCTATCGTTCTCAACTGTTCGATAGTCGTGTCCACATCACCGCGAGTCTGAATCTCGTCCACGCGTGTCTGGCCTTGCAGCTTGAGGAATTCAAGCTGCTTGTCCTGCATGTCAAGTTCATGTGCGCGATCGTCTTTCCGGTCTAGCCATTTGAGAAGTTCTGGCGCCAAACGGAGTAATCCGCCGAAAATTCCACTGAATAGAGTAAGAAACATGGCAAAATTCTCCCTTTGGATGCTGTATTTTAGGAGAATTTCATGCTGCTCGCACTACTGGATAGCTGGATTGAGTCCATCACGCAGTGGAAGGGAACGACCTGTAGCTGCACTGCTGCGCCTGTGGCATGGTCTCCCACCATCACCATCACATCACCGGCCAACTCGGCAACGGTCTCTGGGGTCTTCACGATCGCAGGCTGGACGCAAATTCACTACGGCTGGGGAACGGCGAGCGCTGCCATTACCGCCTCCTTTGCATTCGGCGTGAACTCAGCCATCAGGAACGAAGGTCTCACCGCGTTCCCGGTCACGAACGGATTCAACACGGCAACGATTGAAGTAATCATTAAAAACTCTTCGTCAACTGGATCGTCTGGTTCGACCATGAACGCGTTCGCCAACTTCTGGGGTGTGAACACGCACATGGCGTATCCGATCTCAGTGCCAAGCGACAACCCGGTCACTCCCGGCGCGATGCTCTCGCGACTGCTGGCCATGAACGTCAAGATGGTTCGGGCGGACATCGCAGGCCCGGGTCCGGCTTCCATTCTGGCTGCGGCGATCGTCGGCTTCGCCAGTGCTGGCATCAAAGTCCAGCCTGTGTTCCAAGTCATCGGCAACGGTTGGAACCCAGAGACCCAGAACGAATCGCAGGCGTATGCCCTTGGCTACAGCATGGCCCAAGCCTGTTGCTCGAAGCTGTCTGCGTCAGGCATCACTCACTTCGAATGCGGGAACGAACTGGACGCGTGGAAGGATGCAACCTCGCTCGGGTTCAAGATTGCAGGCAACGGCTCCAACGATACTGACTGGCGTCAGGCGTACTGGCCTGCATACCGTGGCGTGGCTCGCGGCATGATCCAAGGTGTTCACGACTTCGACTCAACGCTGCTGTGCGGGTTCGGGCAGGGTGTGCCGATGGCCTACCGGGCGATGGAGATGCTGTGGGATGGCGTCGAACCTAACTCGTCGTCTGGTCATCCGACTGTGCGCTGGGATTACACCTGTTATCACTGGTATCACAGTTACGGCAATATCCGGCTTGGCGCCGGAACAGCCGACATTCTATCCAAACTGTATGTGAAGTTCGCCAAGCCTATCTGGCTCACGGAAGTCGGCTTCAGCGGTGGCGAGGGAGATACGAGCACATCGGCTTCGGCTTCGGTCTATATGCGCTCAGCAGTGAGTCAGTATTATTCGCTACGGGTCCAATTCCAGATTGAGAGCATCCAGTGGTACACACTGCATGATCCCAGCTATGGCCTGATCTCGGCGGATGGCACTACGCTCAACGCTTCATACACTACATACAAAGACTACATCTCAGCGCACCAGTCTCTTTCGGCCTGAGTGTGGTTTCTTAAGCCGTTCTTGAATCCATTTCAGGAACGGCTCTAAGTCATATGTTTCATTTCAAAAATCCATAGGACGATCTTTGACTAGTTGTCTGAGTGATCCCTGCCAGTTTGTGGTGTATCGAGTGAAGCTACATCAGAGAGTAGGCTAGTATCGTCAGCCCCCAACGCCCGCAGCCTTACGGCCATCACTCTTTTATCTCTCGTTTGCTCCCCGGCCCACAGCCGGGGAAGCGTAGCCAACTAGTCACAAATGCTACGCTTCACTCAACCCCTCTTTCTGTGTGCCGTTTCAGGTAGACGGCTTCGGCGCGGCGCACAGCCCCGTAAGGCTGTGCTACTTGACTTTGACGAGTCTGAAATTGAAATCTCGCCATTCGACGGCCCATCCCTGCTGCAATTCGAGCAAGGACTGCATGTCTGAGAGGTTGTCTATCTGAAAGTACCCGGTTGTTTGATCCACCGAAAACATTCCCGGCTTTCGCTGCTCAATGAAGCATCTGTGTGACTCTGTTATTTCAAAGTCACATCCACGGTGATTGACGTAAACGCGCATGGTCTACCCCTCGTATTGCTCTATGAAAATGAATCGCTCGCCTAGCGGATGCCAGAACAGATATCCATCGTCAAATCTTTTTAGGAACTGCTGAAGAATTTCAACAGAAGGGATTTCGACATAAATTCCGTGCTCATCCCAAAGCGGAAGCAACCAGTCTGGATAGTTGACTGACATATGCATGTAAACGCGCATAACAATCTCCTTATACGGGCTTGTATTTTCCGCTGTGCCAAGTGCGGCGAATCCACTCAGCACGCTTGAAACGCCGGGGGAAACCCCCCGCCCGCACCAGCAAGCCATCGGAACCTTGTTGTAAGTATTTTGAAAACTCTTCCTTAACCCGCTTTGGACAAAGCCCCCACGGTTCGGTTTCGCACACCCTGCATAGCAGGTGAAAGCGTTTCCACTCTTCTCGTGCTGTTCTGCGCATAAAAAAGCCCTCTGGCGCTATCCCCACTTGCGCGCGACCACAAGCTGCCTTTAGGCGTAGAGGATAGCCCCGGAGGGCTTTCCGTCAGTTGGCCGCGCAAATGACGGCCAAAGTGTAACGTATTTTTTGCGTTTGGTCACGGCATCTCACCGTGCGCCCGTTCCACAATCAGTTTACGGGTAACCTTGACTGACGCCGGGACAGGGCATCGAACCCTAGATCGTCATCTCTCACCGACTGAAAGTCCCAACATAAGAAAAACAAGCCCAGCGCAAGGCTGGGCTAAATTCAGTGTTCTGTCATGTAAACACTGAAGGAGACGCTGGTAGGAGTGTGTGGATTCGAACCACCGCACCGGAGTTGACTAGTATTCTCCAGTGCTTGCCGGTGTCCACCGGCACCACGCTAAACCGAAGCGTGGACTCCACTCCCATAAACTCAGGTAGGAGTCGTCTGAATCGAACAGACCTCGGAACTCAGGGACCGAGCAACAAGATGAACTCCCAACATGCATAGAATAACAGGAAACTGTCATTTGTGTAGACTAGGAACACTCAGGAGACCGTCAATATGTTGCAAATACTTCAACCATCAGACCTGTCACAAGAGATCACGTCGCTCTATCAGAGCGGCCTTCCGGCTGGCACACGAACAGGCTGGGACAGCGTAGACCGGCTATACACAGTCTCACCGGGCAAATTCACCGTGATAACGGGCATCCCCTCACATGGTAAGTCCACATGGGTGGATAACCTTGTTCTTAATCTCTTAAAACAGGGATGGAAGGCGATCATTTACTCGCCAGAACAGCAACCGCCAGAACTTCACCTAGCCGAACTCGCAGAGAAGTGGCTGAACAGGCCCTTCAGATACGGCTACAACGGGCGCATGGACTCAGGAGGTCTCGCGGCATGTGTGGACGCTCTGGAGCCTTCCCTGCGCCTTCTGAGGCACGATGGCGGGTCAGCTATGCCGTGCCTTCAGGATTTCCAGAACGCCGTAGATGAAATTTCCTTCGGAGACTGGGAAAAAGAGAAGATCGTTGCTGTGTTGGACCCTTGGAACGAACTGGATCACTCGCAACATACCCGGTTGACAGAAACAGAGATGATCAACGATCGACTCATGCGATTCAAGATGTGGCTTCGGAGTCATCAGCGGGTCCACGGCATCATCGTGGCTCACCCGTCAAAACCCCAGAAGGATAAGAACGGTGACTACAAAGACGTAACGCTCTACGATATTTCTGGGTCAGCAGCATGGAAGAACAAGTGCGACCACGGAATAGTGGTGCGGCGCCGGGACGACAATGTTGTTGAAATAGATGTCGAGAAGAACAAGTTCCGGCATCTCGGAAAGCAAGGAATTGCTCATTTGGACTTCTATCCGGGAACAGGTGTCTACCGTGACCAAGAAAATAGAATCAGGGGCGCACGAAGACTCCCTGAAGATGCAAATTCTGACTCGTGAAGACAGGGATTTAGCCAGAAAAGCTGTTGAATTCTGCAATGAACGGTCTATTATCACCATCACACCACCCAAGGCCAGCGACGAACTAACCAGCCGGATGCACTGTGCGATTAGATGCGTTGCCAATCAGTTGGAATGGTGCGGCGAATACATGACAGAGGCGGAATGGAAGCTCTGGTTTGTCGCGGCGGTGTATGGCCAGAAGGTAGTAGAAGGACCTGATGGTCAGTGGATTGTGTTGCAGAAACAAACTCGTGGTATGTCAGGAGCACAGAAGTTCGACCTGACAGAAGCTGTCTACGCATTCGGCTCGGAACATGGTGTTGTGTTTGATGATTGAACCGTTCTTCCAGCGGTTAGGAAATCGGGTTTTCATCCCGCGAACATGGGTTCGACTCCCATACGGTTCTCCCAAATCAGGAGTTTTATGAATTCGTCTTAACGCGATAGGGTCCTTAAGGGCGACGAGACAAGCCCAGTCAACCAAACCATCCTGAAATAAGCCCTCCCTATCATCGACATTGCGTTGAGGGGCAAAGGATGCTGGTCTCATTTACTAAACTCAGGAGCCTTGCACAAGATGGAACGAGACTTTGAGGTCGGAGACCGTGTTGAAATCAGTCCTGTCGGAACAGGATACGGAGTAGCGGTTGGGACAATCGTATCTTTCAACGAAAGCGGGAAAATAGCCTCTGTGCTGCGTGATGACAAAGTGCTTGGGTCTGGATTCCGTGGTGGATGGCTGGTCAGGATCATGGACTTGACATTGCTGGAACCTGCTACAGAATGGAAGTATCCGGTCAGCCAGACGCCGGAGAAGAAAGGCTGGCAACCAGATGGTTTCGACGCCGACGCGCATCGAGACTTCATGCAAAACCTTTAGGAGTGTTGCCATGTTTGCTGGTCTGACTTATACGACGATCGGAGTCGGCGTTGGAATCGCGCTGATGATATACAAGTCCGAGTGGATTCTGGACAAGATTGTCCGCGTGAAAGCATGGGTGAAGGATAAGTTCACCGATGTCTCCAAGTTCTAAACCATAAGACTGCCGTGGAACCCCATCATGAATAAAGATTTTCTCGCCCTACTGAAGGGCGCGATATTTGTCGGCTTCCTCGCTGTAGTGGCGATCTTCATCGTCACTACCCTCCCGGGATGATACGGTGCCGAAATGAACACATCTGCTTATCTCGGGAGATTGCAACGGCAGGGCTGCACCGCCTGTCGGTTGATCTGGGGTGACGAGTACGACCCTCCTGTTCCGGGTTCGGACGCAGGGGATTCCAACGTCGTCATCCATCACCCCCGGGAGGGGCAGGGCGGCGCACAGCGGGCGATGGACGAATGCGCGATTCCCCTGTGTGTCTATCATCACACAGGCGAGGGCGGGGTCCACAGGAACGGCAACAGCATCCCGGCACTCAAGTACATGAACGAAATGGACTTGCTGGGACACACACTCAAGTTTTTTATCAGGGGTATATGAGATGGACGCAGAACAACTGTTTGTAATGATCAGTGATTTCGTGGAAAAGAGCGGAGGGAAGTACGTGTTCATCGGTTCTCTGACCGAGATGGACCCTGACCGTGACCAGCCGATGGTGGACTCCTACACTCTCGCAGTTGGCGCGGAAGACGCTCGGGTCTATGCGATTCAAATAGTGACGATGGCGGCATCCATCAACGACAGGTTCACCGAAGAAGTCACTCCGCTGAGGCTTAACCAGGAGTGATCATGGAAGACCGATATATCAAGGTCATCCTCATTGACGGGCCTAGCAAGATCATTCAGGAATATGAAATCCGTCCGTCGCATTACGAGATTGAGGATGCGATCGGGACGAGATTTTGGTCAAAGCGACTGCTTGGAAACGGGGATACGCTCTACCACCACGTAGGGGATTTCGGTGATGCAGAGGTCACGTATTCAATGTGTGGCGGGGACTATACAGGGAGTGGGCTTATTGTTCGCTTGGATCGTTATCACGATCTCACTTCCTGTAATACTCCAATTGAGTACGCTCGTGAAATCATTACGTTCCCGGAGATAGCAGATGAACGGCCTCCTGAAGCCTCTCCGGGCGGGGAGTAAGTATAGGATTACTGATGGATTTTATATAGGCCGGTTGTGCAAAGTCATAGAATTCCTTGCAAAAGGCTATCTGGCCTATGTGGAGATTCTGGGACCGTGGGGAGAGGAAACCGGACTCAAGGATCATGTGAAGTCAACGTATCTGGACAACTGATATGCCTTGCTCTAGCGAAGGGTATGACGAACATCTCAACGAACGTATTTACGGCATCCGTACCACCAGCGAGCACATTGCTGCGATGGTGGCCTGTGAAGCGATGCAGTTCATAGAACTGATAGGGCGCACCGGGGAGATGTCTTTGATGGCCCAGAAGTGGTGGGGAAGACACCAAGGGCAAGACGAAACGAAAGTGAATCCTGACAAAAGGTGGGGAAGATGAAGCATGCTGTCGGCGTTCTGTGTTACCTAAATTCACGTTGCTGGAATCCTGCGAACGTCGGCAAAGTCGTGACCATCACCGCTAACACAGGTATTCTGGATGGTGAGCAAACATGGAAAGTGAGTTGTGAGTCTGGAATTGAAGCCTATCTGGAAGAGTACCTGCGCATGGGCTATAGGGTCCCTGTCTCTTCTAGGCTGTGTGTCTGTTGCCAGCAAATCCTCACCCCCATCAGTGGCGACGACTTAGTTACGGAGAAAGAACGTGAAACCGAATTGCTTTCCTGATGAGTACCAATACATTCAGTGGATGGACGCGGACAAAAGGGCTAAGAGCATAGGCGACGAACGCTATATTCCCTTCCCCTGTATCAGTTGCACTCCGACCTATGCGATGAAAATGCGTATGGAAAGCAAGTGCGACCATCCTGACACACGGTTTAGGTACGACGAAAAAGAGGGAGAGTTCATCGGGTACGACCCGAAGTTGCTTAGTCACAATACCGGGCCGAGAGCAAAGAAGCGGACAGGATGCAGCAGTCAGTACAAGGGTGTGTCTTGGGTGAAGTCTCGTGAACTATGGTGTGCTCGTATCTATAAGGACAAGATTCAAACCATCCTTGGATACTTCGAGCATGAGGAAGAGGCTGGGCGTGCCTATCAGGCAGCGGCAAAGTTGTTCGGGCTGATTGCATGAGTCCCATGCAACGCTCGCTCAAGCACATGCGGGAGCAAGGCTATGTTTGTTTTATTACTGAGCATTTCGCTCGTGGTCTTAGGCACGACCTTTTTGGTTGGGCTGACATACTTGCTCTGCGTCGCGGTGAGATTATCGCGGTACAAGTCACGAGCCGAACCAATGTGGCAGCGCGGGTTAAAAAGATTACTGAATCGGCAACGGTCGCCGTAGTTCGTGAGGCTGGTATCCGAATACTGGTGCAGGGCTGGGGCAAGTTGAAGGCTGGATGGACTCTCAAAGAGGTAGACCTATCGTGACCGAAGAAGAACGCACAACAGTACCGATCGAGAACGAGCGTGGCGAGGTAAAGAACTACGAGACCGTAGCCTCTCGTGTGCTGCGGTTCAGGAAGGACAATCCGACGTGGTTCATCCACACAGAGATTCTGTCGGCTGATGATGACTTTGTGTGTATGTGCTGCAAGGTCGGTTACCTGACAGAAAGCGGAATCCAATACGTAGTCGGCATGGGGCACGCAGAAGAGTGGAGAAGTGATGGCAAGATCAACCAAACGAACGCGGTGGAGAATTGTGAGACTTCGGCTCTCGGGCGTGCTCTCGCTGCGAGCGGTTATGGGAGTACAGACTCCTACGCCAGCGCTGATGAAATTGCGTCAGCTAAAAAGAAGGCGAAAACCCTTGATGCTGTTGCCCCGGGCGCCCTAATCTTCTTTCAGAAGGCAGCAAAGCTAGGAATCAAGTCGCTAGAAGCGGCATGGAAAGGCGCAGAGCAAGTAGATCGAATTGCATGTGAGAGTTACCTAGCTGGATTGAAACGACAAGCCGCAAAAGCGGACAAGGAGACAAGTCATGAAACGGATTCTGGTAGCACTGATGATTCTGCTGGCGATGCAGGCGGCGAGAGCCGAAACCGATCTTCTCGTGCTCGGACATAGCTGGCACTTTGGACCTAACTCACAGGGATTGAACGGAGACAATTATGGACTGGGGCTGGAATATCGGTCAGAACGTGGTTGGTTTGCTGGAGGACTCACATATCGAGACTCTTATCGTAACCAAGCCTATGCGGGATACGTGGGATATCAGTATGACGTGCCGATCAAAAACGGATGGACGGCTTTTGGAGCTATCCGTGCAGGTTACATCAACGGCAGCGGATTTCATGGAATCATGGCTTTCCCGACTGTTGGGGTTCAATACAAGCGGGTTGCAGTTGAAGTCCTTTATATTCCCAGAGTCGGCGGAAACACCACCAACGTTGTCGGGGTCTTTGGTCGTATCAGATTTTGATATCAATACCTGCCGCCCTACGTGTGGCCCTGTATGAGCGACGACCATCTAACAGACTTCGAACGTGCTGGGCGGATAACCGCCAGCATCGTGTCGGTCATACTTAGGTGCGATGGGGAGACCCGCTCTCGCAAGTGGGCGTGGAGAATCATCACCGGCAGGGAGCCGAAGCGTGAAACTAACTGGGATATGCAACGTGGGCTGGATCACGAAGAGGATGCAATTGCTTCACTGGAAACAGAGTTGGGTGTGCTTGCTAGTCCGGGGAGATTCGTCTGTCATCCTACTCTTGACTGGCTTGGTGCTTCTCCTGATGGCTTCCTGACGGAGTATATAAATTCGGAAATCGGCTTCATCATGACGCCGATTCCGATAGAAGCCAAGTGTCCGCGTGTGCTGCATAGTGTTCTCCCGGATATCTACCACGCACAGATACAGACACAATTAGAGTGCTGTGATGCCCCGCACGGTTACTTCGTATCGTGGACTGAAGAGGGGCAATGGGTTCACAAGGTCATGCGTGACCGTGTGTGGTGGGCGGAAGCACAGAAGACGTTGCAATGGTTCTGGGATACCTACGTTGTCCCAGATGTTGAACCTCCTAGAAGTGAACGGAGAAAAAATGTGGACGGACGAAGAGTATCTGGGAATACAAGAGTGGACCGTGAACGGATTGCCGAGGCTGATGCAGATGTTGGAGATTCTGAAGTCAATGCCAGCGATGCCGATATCAGCGGAGTCATCGGTGCATGTGGTGGCAGCACTGGAGAAGCTGACAACAGCACTGTTCGTGTATCAGACCGAAATCGAAGAGTTGAGAATCGAAATGAAAACGCTCCAAGCGATGCAGGAGCGCGAGCATTCTTCGAATCCTTCAAGCGAAGCTAAGAGCGTATCAAAGGCATGGCCTTTCCCGACAGGAAGGAGTGAGTGATGGCTTACGGTGGCGGACGAAAGAAGTTTGACAACAACATGCGTGGCGTTCTCTTCACGAACAATGAGAAACGCCGTGGGAAAGAAGACCCTGATATGCGAGGGTCTGTCGAGATAGAAGGAGTCCAATACTGGATATCCGGCTGGTGGAAAGAGAGTGACAAGGTGGATGGTGAGTTCCTGTCACTCTCCGTGCAGGAGAAGCAAGACGAATCACCGCAGCAAAAAAACCGTGGGCGTGTTGAGCGAAGGCAAGAGGCGCCACGGCGTGGCAGAAGTCAGGAGCCGGACCCTGACGACGAAATACCCTTTTAATTAACTCAGGAGCTACCGTGGAAAATATTACATTTAAACAAGAGTTCGAAGGATTGATGCGTCTGTTCGAATCTTCCCTATCGGAACCGCTGGGTGAAGAGGCGAAGACATTCTTGTATCGCATGTTCATGTGCGGCGCTTCGTCTGGATTCTTCAAAACTGTCGGCGTCAGTAATAAGTCACAGGAAGAAGCCGATGCTACGCTGACCCGCATGCACGATGAGATTACCGATTTCAAGGAGTCACTCATGAAAGCCATGAGGGAACGAGCCGGGATGTAACATGATAGAAGATGACATCAAAGCATACGGAGGACCCGGCTTCATCCCGAAGGATGAGGCTCTGAAGATCATGATGGAATGTGAGCATCGCTCTATCACGGAAGAGAAGGTCGGCTGGCCATACACGGAAGTTCATAAATGGAAAGATGTCATCCAGATTTTCTATGATGGTCAATGGCGCGACGTTTGTCGGACAGACCTCAAAGACAACGTGGCAACCACCGGAAGTAGTGATTCATTCAGCAAGTACCTAAACGCCGTGCGCTACGGAGCCAGAATATTGCGTAACGGCCACTTCGCAGTGATTGATTCTTACTCGGACGGCTGATGTCGTGAAACTCAGAGTTAAAGACGCACTAGCAATACTGATGAATGTATTGTTCGTTCTGTTCTCGCTGGCCATGATAGCGAGGTTCGGGACTATGGCGTTCTGGTTCTGGTTTGCACTTGATTTCGGGGCACTCGTGGCGTGCCTTGAACTGGCGGGGACATGATGACAGACGATGCGGAGCGGCAATTCACAGAATGGTTCGCGAAAAACTATCCGGGACCGGACACGATCATCTATGACCCGCTTTGGCACGCGCCGAAGATTTTGCGCGCTGCCCGAGCCGCGCTGTCATCCCGCGCCGATAGACCGGAGCCTGCGACTGGCGCAGTCTATGGCGGCAAGGATTCGAGCGATGGGCGGGATGCGGAGCGGTATAGGTGGCTGCGCGAGCAGGACGACAGTGGCCCGCTCTTTGTCATGTACGGCTCTAATGGAAGGTGGGGCGAATGCGGGCATTCGGACATCTACGGCGAATTGCTCGACGAGTCGATCGACGAAGAGATAGCGAAGGAGGCAAAGAAATGAACGAAGAACAGATTAAAGCCCTTTGGCTTCGCGTGACCGGCTTTGACGCTGACGGCGATGCTGCCGACATTATCGGCTTCGCTCGCGCCCTGCTAGCCGATGGCGGCAAGGGTGAGGCGGTGGCGTACACAACGCCCGAAGCAATCAGCGCACTGTCTAGAAAAAGCGCGGGCATGTTCATGGTGTACAGCTTCCCGCAGAAATTGGCGAGTGTCCCGCTCTACACCGCCCCGCGAGCCGAGGCGGTGGCGCTTTGGGCCGCATTTGCGCCTGAAGGTAATTTGCTGGCGCATTCCAAGCTTAGGCCCGGATTGAGTGAAATTTTGAACTGGGAACCGCTTTATCGTGCCGCCCCGCAAGCCGAGTGCGCACCGCGTGAGGCGCAGCCTATTCCAAAACTGAAACCACGCCAAATCAAATTGGTGGATGACGAAGGCGACCCGTTGCCCGAGGCAGCCCCTACGCCTGAGCGTGTACCGCGTGAGGCAGAACTGCACACCGCCCTTTCCAATCTGGTGGATGCGATTACTCAAAACGTTCAGGTTACTCGCGCTCTTGGGTTCGCCCGCGATGCTCTCGCCGCCCCTACGCCCGTTCCTGCACCGCGTGAGGCGGTATGCGACAGGATCGTTTGCTGGCACAACAGACGCTGCGTTAATGACGACGCAGCAACGATGCGAAATTGTCCGCACCGTGCAGCCTCGCAAGCCGAGCGTGCACCGCGTGAGGCGCAGCCGGTAGACCAATGGCTCCGTGATCTTCGACGCGCTCACGAATATCTCGACAAAGGCGAGCCGTTTTTCACCGGTAAAGATTGCGCCGAACTTGCAGACTTGATTGAAAGTCTCGCAGCCCCTACGCCTGAGAAAGACCAACGGTCTTGCGACCTTGAGCGTGCGGACGCCGAAAAGGATGCGGCGCGGTATCGGTGGTTGCGCGGTCAGATGGGCTACCGAAGGCTCGAAGAGTTGTTCGGAAGCGGTTCATATACGCATGAAATGATCGACGCTCGAATCGACGCCGCAATCCTAGCCGCTGACAAGGAGCCGAAATGACTTTTGAAGAGTTGCTGGAGTTAATACGCTCACATATCCACTTCAGTGGACATACGTGGATTGCTGTAGAGGATTTGGCCCGCGCAATCCTACGATCGCCAGAAGTGCTCAGCAATCCAGCCGCCGACAGTCCCGAGCACACCAGCGACTGACATGATGACCCAGAGACCTCCCCGGCCTCTGTTCGCCATCTCAAGCAAAGAGCGGACATCTTTTTTGATCTCCGCTATCTCTTCATCCTGTTGGTCTAGGCGTTCTAAGACTCTTCCCATAAGCATTGGATCGAACGGCGCCATTTATTCACTCCTGTTTATATTGACCAGCGAGCGCCGCTCCTACGTTCGGACCTAACGCCTGCATACCTGCCCCCAGTTGTCGGGCAAGTTCGGGACGGCGAGCAATCGCCGCGTACATGGCCCTGCGGCCAACCTGAGTCGCATACAGGCCAGCAGCGCCGAGACCGACGCCAGCAGCAACCGGGCTGACCATGCTGCCGATACCGCCAGTCAGAAGACCGCCAGTGATGAGTCGGCCAGCCGTGCCAGAGTTCGGATAGCGATCGGACAGGACGGTAGCCATCGCGTCTGACGTTTCCTGCATACGTGCGTTGCCCCGGGCGAAGCCCGCCTGAGACACTTGCTTGCTCTGTTGGCGCACCGCAGCTTGCATTTGCCCCGGCTTAATCGGCATGTGCGGGTCATTGACCTTCTCAGCCGCCGTCTGGAGCACGCGGAGATTCCCGTATGCCGTGTTTGCAGCAGCCAGTTCCTGCGCCTGCGCCGGGTTCTGGCGAGCGAGACCCGAGCGGAATGCCGCCAGTGTCGTTTGCAGTGCGTCACGCAGCCGACGATCGTCCGGTGACATGTTTCCGCCACTGAGATCACGGATTTCCTTGTTCAGCCCAGACTCAATGTCTTTCGCTTCCCGGCCCACAGCCTGTCCGCCACGCGTGTTGATTCCCACCGTGTCTTCGAGGATGTTGGTGAACTGGCGTTGGTTCTCAGGCGACAGGCGCCGAGCTACTTGCTGGCGGATACCAGCCAAGTCCTGACCGAACTGAGCATCACGCTGGAACCTCAGATAGGGCATGAGTCGGTTGTAGGCGTCGTCCACTTGCTGGGACACAGCGTCAACAGCATCCCGGCCCACTTCACGCGGCGCCGTGCCGCCGATAGGCGCTAACACTTCCTGATACATCGCGCGGTTCGCGTCTTCGGTCGCTGCACGGCGAGCGGAGATAATCGCGTCGCCCAGCCCGGGGACGACTTCAGCCTTCTCTTCTACCCGGCCCACCACACCGCCTAGCGTCTGTCCGGGAGTCGGCGTGACGCCACGCGCCGCGAGTGCTTTCACTTCAGGAGCTACATCGGCGCCACGGATGACACGGCCAGCAACGCCAAGAAGGCCACTGGTAGCCCCGCCAACGGCCCCGCCACGCGTCATAGTGTCCGTGTAGCTCTCACCCGGCTTCGTCAGCGCGGCGGACTGAAGGGCGCCCTGTGCTGCCCCTTCCAAGATGCGACCGCCGAAGGAAGTCGCGCCGCCCGGGATAAGGAAGCTGGGGAGGGTCTGTCCGCCCACGCGATACCAGTCGGTTGCGTTCGGGTCCCCGCCAGCGGCCTGCGTCTTCCGGGCGAATTCAGCCTCACGCGCCGCCGTGTTGGCATCCGTCTGGGCGAGCGTATCCGTGACCGTCTTGCTGGGAGACAGCTTGTTCAGCCCAGTCAGAGCCGCACGGCCCGCGCCGCCGAGGATATCCAGAATGCCTTGCTGGATACGACCACCGATTGTGTAGTTCGGCGTGTCAGGTGCAGGACCTTCCTGAACGATTTGCGGGTTGATCTCCGTCGCGCCGGGAGGAAGGCCAGTCTGCGCAGGAGCAGCAGTCGGTTGTTGCTTCGGCTGTTTCTCCATGAACTTGATGACGTAATCCAGTGTCTCAGGCGGAAGCTTGTGGATGTCGGCGCCATCGGCAATCCACTTGTCGGCGTTCCCCGGACCCCAGTCGTAAGCGACAGCCGCCTTCACCGGGTCTTTGTACCGGTCTCGTAATGTTTGGTAATACTGGACGCCAGTGCGAGTGTCATCCACCGGCGTGCCGTTGGAAGGAGCCACGCCGAACCCCGGCTTCCCCGCCGAGGCTGGCATCATTTGCATGGACGAACGCGCCCCGCTCGCCGGGTTCACCGGGTTCGCAGCGGCAGAAGCGCCACCCGATTCAATCGAGTGGATAGCTGCCACATGAGGGTCTTCCTTCTGCGCAATCAGAGCATCCAGTTGCGCGTCAGTCAGATTGTTAATGTCCATCACTGTCCTCTACGTGCTGCACGAAGCGCCTTCAAATCATCCAGACTGGCATTGTCAATCGAGACTCCAACCGCCGCCTTTTTCCCAGATGGCCTGCCACCACGGAACCCGGAGAAGTCGATATCGCCACCCTGTTCCGAGTAACGGTCCAACACATCCTGAGATACACCAGCCGCCGCGTTCTTTTTCTCCGCGTCGAGCAACGATTGCATCTGTCCGATACCTTGCTTGAGTCGAGCCGAAGACACAAGCTTTCCGTTACCCAGTTCCTCCATAAACCGACGTTGTTCAGGGTCAGTCACCGCAGCACCGGAACGCGTCTTCAGCAAGACGTTGGCGAATGACGCCACCGCCTGACGAAGTTGCTGACCTTCCTGCGGAAGCATCGCCGTTGGCAAAAGAGAATCCACCATGCCGTAGCCCGGGAGTTCTTTCTTGTCTTTGTACTTATCGATGATGCCTTGGATGGTCGTCAACTGTTGCTGGGCCTGCGGCAGTCCGATCTTCTGAATCTGATTCGAGAACTGAGTCGTCTGGCTGTTCACCTTCTGGTCTTGTGCGAAGTTCTGATTCTCTTCTGCACGTTGCTGAGTCTGCGTGCGGAAGTCGTTGGTCGCTGCATGCTGCGCCTTCAATTCCTCCATACGCGCCGCCGCTTGCTGTGCTTCAGCAGTGCCACTAACATGGTCGAGCGCCGTCTGGAACAGTTGTGCGTTCGCCGTGTCACCCTTCGCAGCCGCCGCATCCCTCATGTTGGTCAACTGCGAGATTTGCTGCGTGATGCCACCGGGAGGCGGGTTCGTGTTCGTGTAGACAGGCTTGCCACCTTGCACGAACGTGGCGCCGGGACCGACAACACCAGACTGCGCTTCCAGCTTCGCACGCGCCGCCGCAGCCGGGTCCATCATCCCAGCCATGCCAGCGACTTCACCCGGCGAGTAGCCAGCCTGAAGCCCACCACTCAGGAGACCTTGCAAGTCGAGTTGGCCACCGCCACTCTCAGGAGGCTGGGCGATTTGCTGCGGAGCCTGCGGAGGTTGCATAGGCGTAGCTCCACCCAGCACGCCGCCGAGACCGGCAGGCATAGCAGGCTGTTGCTGCATCTGTTCCAGTGCGGCAGGCGTGTTCGTACCGGGCGCACCATTGCTCCCCTGCATGTAATCTTGCGGGTTGAATGCTTGCTGCTTCTGGAGAGCCGCCAGCTTCAGTGCGTTCATCTGCTTCTGTTGAGCCGCTTGCTGTGCAGCCGTGCCAGTTGCGACACCGCCCAGAATCGCCTTGTATCGGTCCTGAGAAGGAGCCAGCAGACCAGCAAGCCCAGCCGTGAAGGCTGGGTTCTGGAGCAATTCGTTGATGTCGAATTCAGCCATCAGAAGACTCCCAAGAGCGCACCGAGACCAGCACCGAGACCCGCCGCAGTGCCACCGGCCATTCCGAGCGGACCAGCCAGCGAACCGCCCAGCAGAGCGCCGCTCGCCGCGCCGCCGAGAAGGCTACGACCAGTGCTACCGCTCTGTTGTGACGTGCCACCATTGAGCGACATCGCCCCATTCAGAATGGAGTTGTAGTTGTTCAACTGTTGCCACGGCTGGGCCTGATTGAAGTTCCAGCGGTTCACCTGATCGGACAGGTTCTGTTGGTCCAAGTTGTCAAAGTAATCGCTCACACCCTGACGCAGCCCCAGATTCGTGAGGTTGTTCTGGTATGCCTGTTGCAGCATCTGCCCGCCTTGCAGCGTGCGACCCGAGAGCGCCGACAGGTTGCTCGTCATGTTGCTGTTCAGCGCGTTGGAAGCATTCAGCGCGTTGCCAGTGCGAGCCTGCGAAGCCTGTGCTTGCTGAGACTCCAGACCCTGTGCGCCAGCCAGACGTTGACCCGCCAGCGATTGGATAGCGTTGTTGACGTTGTTCGAACGTCCGCTTGCAGCACCCATCAGGTACTGGCCGAGGTTGCCCGCCGCGCCAGTCGTGTAGTCTCCCAGTTGGCCAGCGGCAGCGCCTTGGTTCGCACGTTCCGTGGCGTAGTTCTGGCCATAGATGTTCGTGGCATTACCAGCCAGCCTGTCAGCGAGGTTGATGCCAGCGTCGCTTATTGCCTGATTGCCTGCACCCGAACCATACCGGCCAGCAGCCGACAACTGGCTTGCGATGCCCGGGAGAATCGAGTTGTTGAAGTCTCGCGTCGTATCCTTGTTGATGTTCCCCACCATCTGCGACAGGTAGGGGTTGCCATTCAGATACTGGCCGCTCAGAACTGACTTCAGGTATTGCGAGGTCGCGTCATTGCCGGTCGCTGCATTGCCAAGCACACGGCTCGTCGTGTCGTTGCCAGACATCGCGTTGCCGTAGGTCTGGTCCTGTTGCGTGTTCCCATACAGGGTGTTGGTTGCAGCCTGCGCTTCCGGGTTCGTCCCGTTAATCATGTTCTGGAATGCAGAACCAGACATGCCGCCGCCGCCCGCCAGCATGGCGAGAACCTGTTGGCCCCAGTCGTTCCCATTGGCAATGGAGTTGAGCGTGCCACCAGCCTGCGTGTTCCCCATCGCCGCGTTGCGAAGGTCCTGACTCGTCTGGTCCTGACCCTGTGCGACTTGGGACCCGACATCGTTGTACAGACGGCTGGCCGACGTACCATTGTTCCCAATGTCCGTCATCTGACCCAGTGTATCCTTCGTGTACTGGCCCGGTTGAGCAACGGTGCTCCCCGGGTAGTACTGAGGCGTCTGGTTGAACGCGTTGCTTGCACCGCCGTACAGTTGCTTTAGGTACGGCTGTACCCCCGACCAAGGATCGGCCTTCTGGACCGTAGTCGTACCGCCGCCACCACCGCTCATGATTAACTCCCTAGACTCTTATGCACCACCGAATAACGGTGCTTATAGCCAATCTCTTTCAGCTTCGGAACGAACCCCTTCCGGACATAACATTCAACCGCCGTGCAACCGTTCTCTGTGGCCCACACTTCGATGGCCGCATGACTGCGATCCATCCACTGATCGAATTCAGTCCCGGCCAGTGCCACAATTCGAACTACCTTCATCTGTGGATAGATCACAATCTGCGTGGCGCCAGCACCATATACACGGTCGCCCTTCGTAATCATCCACAACTGCATCTCTTGCCGTGCACAGAAGTCTCGAATGTCAGAAGCACTGATCTCCCCGAAGGTATGATCCAGTGCTCGTTTGATAAACGGTTCTGCGAAGTGCCAAAGCTTTTCCACGGCAACGGCAGGTACACCCCTTATGTTGTATTCCATCAAATTGGCCTGATAGTGAAGTTGTCGTTCTGGCTGGCACGTAACAGGTTCGCTGTATTCGTTCCGACCCAACTGACAGAGTTTTGCGCCGCAAGTGTCGTGCTGGCGCCCGTCGAATTATTAATGACAAAGATCGTGCTCGTCCAACTTGGACCCGAATTGAATCGGAGTTCGGCCTGATTCACACCGTTCTTCAACAGTTCGGTGAACGTATCGTTGAACCACGGCTGTCCACTGATACCAGATACACTCGCCGGGACCGCACTCATCAGAATGTTCCCGGTGAAGTGGCCCGTCTTGCTATACAAGTCAGAGAACTTAATGATCCCAGACGGCTTCGCCGCAAGGAGTCGAATCCACGAATCATCCAAGTGGTTGCGGTTCGTCCCAAGCTCTGTGTTAATTTGCGACATCGAGATCGCGCCGGATGCTTGGAGAGTCATCGCGTGTTCTCCAATTTGGCCAAACGGTCTTCGAGAGACACTACCTTTCGTGCAAGCTCTACGCATGCGACCAGTGCCGCGTTGCCATATGCCATCGACATATACTCGCCGCTCTGATTCACCGCTTCAGGAAGAATTTCTAGGAAAGACTGAGCGCCAACGCCAGCGTGGCGCTCACCGTCCTTCGTGAACGTTCCCGATCGCTTGATGTTGGCGAGCCGTTCGATGAAATCGCGCGGTAGGTCTTTCCAGTCAGACTTCAGTCGTTCATCCGAGAACGCAGTAATGTCACCGGCAGCGGTGAGCGCCCCAGCGTCCGTCAACGTCATGATGGCGATAGTGTTGGCACTGTTAATCCATTGCATGTTGCTCGCATTTGACACACCAACCAGCTTCGCGCCGCCAGAACAGTTCAACCAGAACCCTGCGAACGTCGTATTGCTTTTGATATAGAACGGCGTGCTGCTCGTCGAAGAGATAGATACCGTGCCATCAGCGTGCATGTTCCTGATCGTCAGCGGGTCAGGCAGATTTCCGTTGCCGTCGTTGTTCTTAATCACACCGACTGCGATAGAGGTCAGGGACGACGTGAAGACGCCTGTATCCAGCGTCACCGTGAAAGCTGAGTTGGTCGAGAAGCTTGCACTGATGACAGAGCCGTAGAGCGTGCTCGCATCCGACGCACGCAGCCGAGTCCCGACCGGAAGGTAAGGCGTGGCGTCACCGGCAACCGTGAACTTCGTAGTCGATACGAACGTGGGAGACATCCCCAAGTCGATAAAACCCTTTCCGATATCGTTGATACCGGTGCGGATGCTCGCCATCATCTCCCGGGCACAGTCATTGACCGTGGACGGCAGTTGCCCTTCCGGCCATCCGTCAGGCGGCGTGGAAGAGTTAGAACCAGCAGTGGTGCTCCAAAGCCCCCATTTCATGATTTACCCCAGTAGTGCGTAGCGATACGCCCGGTCGGCACTGCCGCCAGAAGCGTGCGTAATTGTGAAGCCTCCCGCACTGACTGTCGATACAAAGGTCGTGGCCTGTGCCGACGCAGCGTTCTGGGTGCTAGGTTGCAAAATAGGGACAGATTGGAAACTTACTCTAGAATCTGTGACAACCGTAGCCACTGTTCCTGTCCCGAGCGTGACCGTCCCGACATTGGCCAAGTGGCCTTGATTCGCCCATAGCGCCCAGTCAGCGATACGCCGACGATGGAACTTCTCGTCTGGCTGAAAGAACGGAGGCGAGACCTTCGCGTTGGCTGAAGTCGGCATTATCGTTTCCCTGCATCCACGGCGGTGATATCCACGCCCTGAATGGAATCGAACGCACCAGTCGTCTTCACGTTGAAGCGGTGATACCGGGCCGTGTTGTGGAACTCCGCGAAGCCTGTATCGTTCGGCGTGTTCGGGCCGACAGACGAAAGGTTCTCAGTCCTGACATTGCGGTATTTGACAGTGAGCGTCACCGCCGCAGACAAGCCATTGGCCACCGGCCAGACCTCTTCAATCTGTGCGAGATTGTTCAGGTTGCCTTCCATGCTCGCCATCAGGTTGTATTCGCTCGTCTCCACTTCAGCAGGGAGAGGCGTCCCAGTGAAGTAGTAGAGTTGGTCTCCGACGAACGCCGCGAACACCAGCGAGCCGCCCGTCCAAATACGGTCATCCAGTGAGTACAGCAGAGCATCGATACTGGAACTCACAGCATCCAGACCATCCAGCGTGTAGCCCAGCGTGCTCGCAATGGCGATCGTGTCGAACCCGACCAGCGAGGCAGGAACGTCCACCCGCGCCCAGCGATCGTAAGCATAGCTGTAGAGCATGATGTGATTGCAGCGCCCGCCTGTGTTGCCGATGCCGGGGTACGTCCACATGACCAGCTTCAGTTGATCGTAGAGCGTCGCCCGGATGTTGTTAACATAGGACCGGTCGAGGTCGGCAAGGAAGGTCTTGTCAACCTTCCCCTCACCGATCGGCGTGATGTTCGTGCCGTCGAACTTCTTAAACCCGTCGTTCGCAAGGAAGAACGTCACGTTCTCATAGTTGATGACGGATTGCGGTGCATACGCACCGATTTGGTCATGAATCTTGTCGAACTGGAAAATCAGCGGGGAGCCGACGAACGTCATCCGCCAGATAGCCCGCTCCTGAAAGATGTATCCCTGTTCACCAGAGATGATCTTCTGCACCCAGCCACCATTGCCCGGGAGGTCCTGATAGTCCGAAAGCGTTGCCGCGTCCACACTCCACGCCGCCGAATTGTTGATACCACTCCACCGGACGCGTTGGACCATTGTCGAACTGTCCGAGACATTCCCCAACACTACAAAGTCTTTGATTACGGCGATATGGCGAGCCTTCGGGGCACCGGCAATACTGACAAACTGTGCAGCCCCCAGACTGATTTGCTGGGGAAGGTCCGCATGCCCGTCCACTGCAATTACCGTCTCGCCCCATGATACGAACTCCCAGCAGTCCGACGTGGCCACCGTGTACGGAGCCGACGCACCGCTTGCGTTGTTGAACGAACCCGCGCTCTGCACGAACAGCTTGGTTGCGTTGCCAGCGTAGGTGTAGGTATTGTTCGCCTTATCTCTCGCGTAGAAAAAATTGTTGATCGTGGCCATCCCACTAGCGCTGGCGTTCACCACCAGTCCGGGGAAGGATTCATACGAGTTGTTCGGTCCCGGGATGACGTTCGTCGCCACCGTCGCGCCGGGGTTATTCAGCGCGGGGATGTCCGGGAGCCATTCAGAGAGGGGGAATAACATTCAGAACCTCGTCGCCTTGATTCGCAGATTCGATTGTTGATCTCGCATCTGTCGCAGTTCTGATAGAGCCTCAGATTGCAATTGAGCGCACACCGCTGCCGCCGACGCATTGCGAATGGTCCCCGCCCATACCTTCTTCGCGGCGCCGTACACGATCACGTCTTCAGCCGCCGATAGCCATTTGTTCGTGTCGCTGTCCGCCGATAAGGCGGGCAGTTGCTTCACATAATAGCAGTTGATCGGATACGCAGAATTGGGGATGTTCGCCAGCAGGAAGCGATTCTGATACTCAGCGAAATAGATCGGGAGACTGACCGAGCTATTATCGACGTTGATGTCTTTGATGAAATTCAGGTCTTTTTCGATCAGCTTCGTGGTCGAGGAATTCTCGCTGACCTCAAGTCGATCGACAAAGAGAAAGTTAGCTGGCTTTGCAATCCACTCTTGATTGACCACTGCCGTGATGGCAGTGGCCGTCTCATTGAACCAGAAGCGCTCACGCTGACGCAGGCGGATTTCCGACAGGATCGCCCGCTTCACTTGGTCGCTGTACGTCGTGCGATTCAGCAAATCCGTTTGGATTCGCGTTACCGTGTCTAGATACGTTGGCATTTTGGACAATCTCCAGTATAGGATCGTCGCAATGCGTCATCCGGCCTAGTTCCTCAAACCACAAATCCGAATAATCACAGTTCTGATAGGCGCGGAAACACGGACTTCCCAGAGTGTAATGTACGATTTTAGCAGATGGATTGAAAGAATATTCTCCCACCAGCCAATTATATTCCGCCGGGATTTCGCCTACGTCCTCCGCCCACTTGAACTGGTGCAGGTCCATCGGGCTTGCTTTGTTCACATATTCCGGGGTCAGGCGGCGCACTGGCTGGCGGTGGCCGTTGAATATCATCAGGCTTGACCAGTTTTTGCACGGATATGTGCTGTTTGCGTTTCCGAGAAACTTCTGGCCGTCCTTCGGTGAGTAGTCGTGCTTCACGCATAGCACGTCGGAGTACGGATTCGCTAGTGCAAACTTTTGGAGGTCCCATATATCACACAGACAGAGCATATCTGAGTCCAAAAAGATACTGACACCCGGCCCAGCGAGCCAAGGCGTAAGAAATCGGGCGAATGTGAAATCTGTAGACTGCGCCGGGTTGCGAGGTCGTGTATAGATATCCTTCAAATTTGCCAGACTTATCGGGCAAATCTGAACGGGACCAGTAGACCTTGCCAAGATGGAGTGAGCTAGCACATGCCATGTCACAGCCTCTCGGGGGTCATAACCGATGTAGACCTTCAGCGGAGTCACTTCGAAGCCTCCCTCGGCATAAAGACCGCGACGAATCCGCCTTCGTATGTCTGAAAGAATCCCGGCTCTAAGTATTGCATCAGTTGTGTGAGCCACCATGATGGAGCCGTTTGGATTAGGTGAGCATTACGCCCATCCGCCAAGACCTTCTTGGCAGGGCGGCAAGCGACATCGACAAAGAGAGCTTTCCCAACTTTGCTTGACAGGTGGGTAATGACATCACCGATGCACTCAGGTTCGATATGCTCCAGCACGTCGCTGCACACCACCAAGTCATGAACGCGTGGGTCAGCATCGAAGCCTGCAATGAACGGGTCATAGTTCGTGATTGCAAAGGGCAGTGACTTCGATAGCGTCTGTTTACCGCACCCATAGTCAAGCAAATCCTTGGTCCCGATTTGCTTGGCCAGTTGCTGGATTCGATCGGCATGCTTGTATCCACTCGTGCCATAGTCAGGCGAGGTCTGATGCAATTGCTTCTGAAGCTGTTTGTACTGTTCTGTGAATCTCATCTTCTTTCTCCACGGTTGCAGGGGCCGACAAAAGGCCCTTCAATGCGTCTGATACTTCGATCACTACGGGTTCCCAATCGACAGTGCTGGGGGCCTGTCTGAAGAGGGTGACGGTCTTTCCGTACCACGGCATGAAATCAATATCAAGACGATACCGCCACGCCGGGCGAGATGGAGTGAGCACCCATGTGGGGGTTCCCATTGATCCAGCCAAGTGAACGATTGACGAGCAGACGGTGATAACAAGATCGAGATTTGCCACCATTCCACCCGTCTCATCGTATTGCTCATTCTTGGACCCTTCCGGCCAGTTGTGGATTTTGATCCCATGAGCTTGCTCGAATTCGAAAATCTCTTGCTCGCACCCATCCGTGTATTGCAGTGATACGAAATGAGCATCTTGGCTGAGAATCGGAAGCATCTGTTCCAGCGTCACAGAGCGCACTTCCACTCGCGTCTTCTTATGACCGCCCTTCCAGTTGATACCGATAACAGGCTTCCCATCCGTGAACACTTCGTTGAACTTCTTCGCCCACTTCACCGAAGCTTCTGCAGTCGGGTTGATATAAGGAGTCCCGGGGAATGATTCGATGTTCGGACGGTAGAACTTCGGAAGGTCGCCAATAGCGATCTTCGCGTCTATCTGATAGCGTGGCTTACCGTCTGGGCCTGAGACCCAGACAATGCGTTCATCCTCCCGGGTCCCGTAGATCGGAATGTCAGGGAAGGAGTGGGAGAACAGCCGGTGTAGCCGCTTGTGGCATTCGAAGATGACGTTACAGTCCTTCATCACGTCAGGCAGCAGAGAGGCGAACATGATCTCGTCGCCAATGCCTTGCTCACCGTAGACCACCAGCGTCTTGCCCTTCGTACCATCCCACTCAGGCGTGGGGAGAGTCGTCCCGACAGAGTAGTTGCGTTCGGCACGCACCGCCGCACGCTTACCAGCACCGTAGAGTTTGAACCCCTTCTCGTAGTCACCCATCTCCAGATGCGACAGCGAGAGATTCCACTGGGCCTGCGGATGGTTCGGGTCAGCCTTCAGCGCGTCCTCAAGATGGCCAATCGCCTTGTGAGGGAGACCTTCGTTGATATAGAGCGTGGCGAGGTTGTTGTAAATGTCGGCGTTCGGTTCACCGAGAATCTTGCCCGCCTTTTCAAACCAATAGCGAGCCTGTTCAATCTTGTTCTCGTGCTTCCAAGTCGTCCCGATGGCGTTGCACAGTTCCGACTTCTTCAGCTTCAGGAACTTGCCCTTGTGCATCTTGTCTTCGATGGCCACATCCACACCGACAGACTTCAAATCCTTCTGGAATCGTTCGTCGTACTTGTCGAGCGCCTTCTGCATGACGCAGAACGCCAGACCATACTTCCCCGTCTGTGCGTAGTTCATGCCGAGACTGGCGAGCACCACGGTGTTATCGAAGTCGTTGGCCAGCAGTTCGTGATAGATGGCTTCGGCCTTCTCGTGCTTCCCAACCTTGTCTAATTCAGTAGCTTCATAGTACAGATTGCGCTTCTTTGGCTTCACTTCAACGCCGATTAGCTTGTTTGCCTCAGCGGGCAAGTGCATTTGTACTTCCACGGTTCACTCCTTGGGTGAATTTTGACAATATTCTACGCCAAAACGCAAAAAAGCCCCGGCGAACCGGGGCTAAAGGGGTACTACCGTGGAACCGTTAGCTGTTGCCGTCGTTTGCCTGATCCATCGAATACAGCACGACAAGCCGAAGCGTGCCAGCCGGGGCCGTGGAACCAGATGCGACAGCCGTCGCGTAAATGTCGATCGTGTCATCAACGGAATAGGAGTATCCGATGCCTCCTGCCGTCGAATAAATCGACTGCAAGTTGCTGCCCGAATACGCCACGCCGTAGCCAGCCCGAGCTACGCCAGAACCGGTTGCCGAGATGGCCGCAATGTAGCGGCCAGTCGCATTTCCGTCTCCGACGTTCGCCGTGATCTGCGTGGTCGTGCCAGCCGTGTCCCATGAAAAAATCACATCATGGATGCTGGCGCCGCGCGGAACCGGGACCATTTGGACGACTGCCGTGTTCGATGCAGAGAAGGGGAACCCAATCTGCACGGAACGGGCAATCATCCCACTGGCCAAGTACTTCGGCGGGTTGATGAAAAAACCTGACGCATTCGTTTGGCAAGCTGACGATGTATAAGTCGCAGCCATGATCTACTCCTTAACTGTTGCCGTCTCCGGCCTGATCCATCGAGTAAGTCACTGTCACACGAACTGTGCCACCGACAGAGGCCGAAGTCGCAGTGCCGACCACGATGTCAATCGTGTCATCGACAGAGTACGAATAGCCCAGCCCGCTTGTCATATAGGTGACAACGCCAGCCACGGAGGCAGACAGAGTACCCATGTAACGCGCCGCACTGCCGCCGTCACCAATCGACCCCTGAGTGATCGCAGCGCCAGTGGCAAGTGCGTATTGCACTACCAGCCCGGCGATTTGAGCACCCTTTGGAACAGGGACCATTTGGATAACGTCACCAGCCGACTGAGCAGCAACAAACGTGTACTGAGCAGAACGGACAACCATGCCGTTTTCGATGTACTTCGGCGGGTTCAAAAAGAACCCGGAAGCAGAGGTCTGGCATGCCGTGGAAGTGAGCGTAGCCATGATGTCTCCTTATGCCGAAGTATGCGCAGCGGCATACGTCGGGCAGACGATCGTGGCAAAGTCACTACCATTGAACACCATCTTCTTCAGACCAGCGACAGCACCAGCAGCCACGCCGAACTGGTTGTCGTAGTCGAAGTAGTCTTCGACCCAATCAAAGCGCTCCGGACCCGAGCCACGACCGAATGCCATTGCCGCCGCCTGTGCGCCGCAGAAAGCCGCCACACGAGTGTTGGTAACAGCGACCGTGCCAGAGATCGCAGCAGGAACGCGGTTCGACGCATGGAGAATCACGCCGTTGTACTCACCGAGAGCGCCGGTATAAATCGGGTTCTTAGTGATGTTGCCGCCCTGCAATGCAGCCTTCTGGATGTCGAACCATTGGCCAGTCGCAGTCGTGACACGCATGTCAGTCACTTGCGAGTGATGGAGGAACATCACGTACTTTTCTTCGCCGTTAATCATGACCGGACGAATCGGAACGTCCATCGTCTTCGCCTTTTCCACGCACACGTCGATCAGCGTCAACGTGAACAGCATGGTGGCCGAGTTCGACAGGGAACCCGTCGTGGTCGTGCCAGCAGGGAAAACAACGTGCTGCGAGTCCGCCGCGATAGCCGACTGCATGCCGGTATAGCGAACGTCAGACTGCAACGTGTTGCCGCAGATTTGGTTGAAGAACCACGTATCGACACGATCAGCCCACCAGTCCTGCAACGAAGCACGAGCATTCTCGCGAATGTCGAACGGAACGAGTTGGCGCGTGAACTTGCCGCCTTCGCGAACCGCATGCCGAAGCTGGTTGATGAACAAGTCGTCCGAGTAGTAGTTCAGACGTTCTTCGTTACCCTCAAGCGTCTGGTCGCCCAGCACGCCAGCGCCAACCAAAAGGCGGCGAAGCGGGATACGGATACGATCGCCTTCGGACTTGCTGGTTTCGTCAAAAATTTGGATAACAGAATTGCTATCCCGGCCCATGAATTTATACACCCAAGTCTGCTTGAGTGCTTCCACGGCCATTTTCTTAGACCACAGCTTTACCGCGAGGGAATCGCCTGTAGCAAAGGAAGTGACTGCCATGATGGCTCCAAAATATGGAATGAAATGCTCCCCCTACGCGGGGAACACGTCGGCCATCACGGCATGACGCATAACCGGGCGTCACGCCCAGTCAGCAGAGAAGGATCGCGAGTATCGCGTCTTCGTCGTCAGACACTACTTCAATATTGCCTATCTGTAAAGATAGTTGATTGATTTTTTCACCGATTTCCAGAAGTCGCGCCATATCTGGCACATCTGGAACCGTTCGCAACTGGCGAACCAGTTTGTTGTTTTCTCGTGCGAACGTCCTAATCGGTTCTGGCGCGCTCTTGGGAGCACGCATCGGGAGATGACGCCGTAGCATCGCTTCCCGAGCTTCCCAGTAGTCGTGGCCCGCACGTTCATGGCCCCCGCCCGCCCCGGGCTGTGTGACAACGACCGGAGGCGGTGTGGGACCAGTAACCCAATCAGCCGGGTTCCAAAAGTCGAACCAGAGTGCAAGTAACATTCACAGCCCTACGCCCAGCAAGTTGAGCAGACCCGGTTGCTCGGTTATTGGCGTATAGGTGATGACGATTATCCCGATAGCACCCGCAGCGCCGCCCGGGCACGGAACAGTAGTTCCGTTGGCGTTACCACCAGCACCGCCACCGCCGCCGTAGAGACCAGCAGCGCCAGCAAACCCGGCCACGATCGTGTTTGATTTCGTACCGCCACCCCCGCCACCACCCCCGCCAGCCCCAACAAGGCCACCAGCCATGTCAGTGCCTGCGCCGCCGTCGCCGCCATTTGTCGCATTGGCCGTTGCGACGCGACCGAAACCGCCGCCACCACCGCCGCCATTCGACCCCGGAGAACCAGCGCCGCCAATACTGCCAGCCGCACCGCCGCCAGAACCGCCCGGGCCATTACCGCCAGCAGATGGACCGGAGCCAGTAGGATCAGCCGCCGCTACGCCACCACCCGCGCCGCCGCCGCCGCAAGCGTGGACAGCAGAAGAACTTACGCCGCCGCCGTTGCCGCCAGCACCAGCCGGGCCACCCGCGCCGCCGCCACCGCCACCGCCCATCGTGTTCACAGTGGCAGAGCACATGAAGCCGCCCTGACCGCCTGCAAATCCAGTGCCGCCTAGACCGCCAGTGCCACCCGCGCCGCCAGCCGTGCCAGCGCCAGCAGAGATGCATCGCCCACCGCCACCGCCGACCGCATAGTAAACGCTGGCTTCCCAGACGGTAGAACCACCAGCCCCGCCAGCCCCCCGGTTAGCAGCGCCGCCAGCACCAGCCGCGCCCAGCGAGAACGCCCATGATGCGGAAACGGTTACGTTCGTGATCTTCCGATATTCAGCGCCGCCACCACCCCCAGTTACGACCGTGGAGACAGCAGAGCCGCCGCCCGCGCCGCCGCCACCACCCCCGATCAGTTCCACCGAATCGAGAATGGTAGGGCAGTCAGCCGGTCGCGTGAACGGATTAGCCGAACCCGCAGAGAGGATGATGTATGTCGGCATTATTTCTTCCGGCCTTTAGCCGCCATTGATTCCATCTTTGACTTCCCATACTTCTTGATGCCCGCAGCCGCCGCCACTGCGGCAGGATTGCGAGCACCAGAAGCACGAGCCTTAGCCTCTACCGCAGCGAAGCGTCCACCTTGGCCAAGTGGCGCCTTGGAGTTTGGCTTCGCCATCTCAGCAGCCGCCCTTACCTTTCTGAAGACCACGCGAGTTGCCGTAGCCCCCGTTAGTGGACGGCGAGCTTCCGCCGCTCTTGCCAGTCGTCTTCGTACCGCCGCCCCGGACGGAACCGGGACCGGGAACAGTCTTGCCAGTGGCTTGCGAGCCAGTAGCGAGATTGATCTTCTTCGTCGTATGCATCTTTGCGCCCATTTCAGGCCTCCACATGGAAATTGATCGTAACGATCGCTTGAGAAACGTTCGGCTTCACCCGAGCGTTCAGCGCCGTGTTGGCACTGACCTTGATCGGCGGGTCGAACTGATGCGAGAAACCGCCGCCGTTTGCAGCCGCATAGCCACAAACAAGACACGTTGCCGTGTTGGATGCGTCGTACACATCCACCCGAGTAAGCGTGCTGGAACCGTTGGTGACGATGAAGCCGTCGATATAGACAGAAAGTGCCGCGCCGGGAGCCGCCACGAGTGCCACAGTGGCCGATGTCGAGAGCGTGACCACCTTCGGACCGTGCGAAGCGGACGGAAGGGCGATAGAACCCTGTGCGACACGCGCCGTTCCAGAGATCGTCACCAGTGGCATTGCACTGATGTTGACCGCAGGCATGGTCGAGATGTTTACGTTACCCTGAATCGTCACCGACGCTGAGATGTTGTTGATCGTCCCTATATTCGCCGTACCAGCAGCGAGGACAGCAGCGATGGTTGCCGAGATGTTGTTGATGGAACCGATGTTGGCACTTCCCGCCGCCAGCACCGCTGCGATGGTCGCGCTGATGTTATTCAGCGTTCCGAAGTTCGCCGTCCCAGCCCCGAGCGTCACCACGCCGACAACCGTAACCGTCGCACTGATCTTGTCAATCGTGCTGATGGTGAACGTACCCGCCACGTTGACCGTGGCCGAGATGTTGTTGATCGTGCCGATATTGGCTGTGCCAGCAGCGATGACGACCGAAGGTGTTCCGCTGATGTTCACCGTCCCTGTGACCGCCGCGAGGACAGACCCAGAGATATTCACCGTGCCTGTCACGGCTGGCATGGCAGAGATATTGATGTTGTTCGTCACCTGTGCGAGAACCGTCGCAGAGATGTTGTTGATGGAACCGATGTTGGCAGTCCCCGCCGCGATCACTACCGATGGCGTACCACTGATATTGACCGTGCCCGTTACAGCAGCCAGAACGGAGCCGCTAATGTTGACAGTGCCAGTCACAGCAGCGAGAACAGAGCCGTTGATGCTCACAGAACCCGTCACTGCCGCGAGCACCGAACCACTGATGTTCGCGTTGACCAGCAGCTTGCCGCCAACTACTGATGCGTAGGTTTGGGAACCGGTAGGATCACCGATCGTAACAACCTGACGCATGACTGTGTTACCCGAGGATGACAGGGACAGACAGTCAACCTTCTTCCCGGTCGAATCTGCCGGAACCTGCACATAACCTTGACCCATTTCACCACTCCTTAAATTTCGCCTTTGGTACGACCGAAGATTCCATCCCAGTCGTCACGGACCACCTTGTTCAACTCAGCCTCACTCAAATCCTTCAGCGAAGACGCCGTGATGTGAGATTGGGGAGTGCCGCGTTCCAACGTTTTGCTGGCTTCCTGACCCTTGCGGATAGTTTCCAGCGTCTTCTCTACCTTGTCAGGAGCCGGAGCCGGTTCCTTGTATCCGTATTGCTTGGCAAGCGCGTAGACAATCTGCGCTGGATTTTTGCCCGTCTGGAGTGCCTTGATGATGAGTGCATCGTTATCCCGACTCAACGCGGCCTGTGCTTCCTGTGCGTTGTATCCGAGGACCTTGTATTGCTGTAGCCTTGAATTTACAACGTGCTTAAATGCATCTGGATAGTCCGCGTGTTGCTTTTCGAACGCTGCGACCTGATCCGTAACCGCTTTCGTGATGGCTTGCTGGTTCTCCACCTGAGTACGGTTCAGAGCATCATTTTCCTGTTTTTGCTGGAAATCAGCAATTTGTTTCTGAATTCTCTCTTGCTGCTGCATGAGAGCACCCAGCGGGTCGATCGTAGGATCAATATTCACTTCTACAGTCTTCGGCGCCGTCAGCGCTTCCAACTGTCCCTGAATCTTCTCCAGCCACGCTTCCTGCTTGGCTAGGGCTTGCTCGTAGTACGGGTTCGGCGGTGGCTGGTCGAAAACAGGTGTTTCGACGCTTGATTCAACAGGCGTCGGGTCAGCAACCACATCAGCCTGTTCAACAGGCGCTGGCGCTTCTGCTTCTGGCGTTGGCTGAACGTTGGGAGCATCAATCGGGTCCGGGAGATGGCCACTCTCGAAGAAAGCGGCGGTTTCTGCGTCTAGAGGTTCGAATGCCACGGTTACTCCTTGATCTTGGAAAGAGCACGCAACAACAGGGACAATTCGGCCCTGTTCTTCGCGTGCGGTGCAAATGCCACGAGCGCGTCTCGCGCGTCTTGGTCCGTCAACGCATCCACCATGCCGTCAACGCTGATTAGCTCGTCAATCTGCTTCTCCAATTCAGCAATACGGTCCACGGCTTCTTGATGCAACTTTTTATAGGCAGTCATTTCTTACCCAGCTTCGTCACAGGTTTCACGCCAATAATTGAACCTTTGGCATCACGAACCACCTGTTTTGGTTCGTTCAAACTCGCGGTGATTTCCTTCATGGCATCCGCGAACTGTCCGGTTACTTCCTTCAGCGCATTAGCGATCTCGGATGTATCAATCTGCATGCGAATCTCTTCAGACTTGGCCGGGTCTAGACCGGCTTGCGCCGCCTTGATCTTCGTACCGTCCGCCTGATTCTTCTGCGCCAGTTGCATGTCGTTCTTCGACTTTTCCTGACTGATCTTCAGATCATTGCTGACCCTCTGGTTTTCCAACTTGATATCAGCCTCAGCCCTCAGCCCTTGTAACTGAGCATCGGCTTGGAACTTCATCATTTCCATCTGTTTCTGGAATTCAAACTCCTGCGCCTTCAACTGCATGTCGAATTCAGACTGTTTTACCTTCGCTTGCGCCATCGCCATCTTGTCGTCGTGATTCGTCTTCAACGACTGGTTCTCCTGCGTCAGTTGCTGCATCTGTTGCTGCATTTGCTGCATCTGTTCAGGCGACACTTGGCTCTGTTGTTTGGATTCTTCGATAAACTTCTGCCACTTCATGACGAGCGGAGTCGGCAGTGGGGCATACGTCAGGAGGTCAGGAGGCAACGGCATGCCCGCCTTAATCATCGGCGGGACAATCTGCATGAGCGCTTCCCACGTCTGTTGCTTCACGTCAGGCGCCATTGGCGACTGGTCCACAACAACGTCGTATTCGGTGAAGTCCTTCTGTTTAATCAGGGGAACGAACTGCTCGTATCCGGGACCAGAGATTCGGATAAGTCTTCCATCCGATATATACTCCGTCATGAAATACAGCAATACCTTCCCCTGCGACTTCCGAAACCGCCGCAGAGAATCGAAGACCGGTGCTAACAGCCCATAAGCAGCTTGCTTCCTCGACTGCTCTAGCACGTTGGCCTGATCGCGGTTTGCGAGGCCCAGCGCTTCTAAGTTGATACCCGTAACTTGAGGCAGCGAGTTCAAAGCAAATTCCATCAACTGTGCCAGCCCACTCGGGTAAGCTGCCATCATCTTTTCTTTGATCTTCGCGATGCCGCCTTCTTTCAGCAGCGTTACGCTGTCTGGTTTGGCCCATTCTGCCTCCGCCTTCTTCGGGTCTACGAACGCGCTGGTTTCGGCCATGATGCCGCCCTTCGCATTCGAATTGATGATGTGCATGATTTGCGAGAGCCATTTGTTGGCCCAGCGCTGCGGGTCTTTCATCACCCGGGTCAGTCCATACCACTGATTCTTATTTCGATCACGCTTACCGGTGATGCAGTTGCGAATGAATCCGTGCTGGCAGTCGGACTTGCCCCACTCCAGAACCTTGTCGTCAGCGAGGAAGGCATAGTAGTAGACCTTCTTCATCGCCTTCACATAGGGCAAGCCAAACTGGTCCAACTGGGACCGAATACCCCGCATTTCCTTCGCCTGCACTTCAGCGATGCCGCCCTGACCATCAGACACGCGATAGTAGGGTTCAAGCTCGTAAAACTCGTAGGACCAGACCATAGTCTGGTCCACACGCTTGTCTTGCTCATAAGGGCCATCGCCGCCCGGGTTCACATCCGGGTTGTACCGGTTCCCCGGCTGGATGTGCCACTCCGTTCCCTTGCTGTCGCCGTTGTCTTCACCAGAGCCGAGCGCGAACATCTTGGGCCAACGATCGGAGACAACCGTGTTGTCCATCCAGATACCCCACGCGTCCCAGCGCCTGTCTTCCAGAGAGGGTTTCGTGGAAGCCGGGTCCCAGATCATCTCGCAGGGATCAATACGATTCTCTACCGGCATGCCGTCAGGCACTTCGGTATAGTCCATACGCGTTTCCGTCCATCCCATGCCTGTAATCAGGCAGTCGCGGAAAGCGTCTGTTTGTTCGTCTTCGGAGTTGGTTTGCTGGCGAACCCAGCGAGCGGCATTCGTGTAGAGTTCGACCCCGCCCGCGTCATCAATCCCTCGGGGCTTGTAGGTCACTTCCTGACGGTTGTTGACTTCAGCGCCAACAACGGCGTCAATCATCTTTTCTGAGTAATTGAAGGTGACAGTGGGCCGTTCCTCATCCTTCAGGATTTGAGCGTCTTCTGCCTCCCATTGGTCGCCCGCCACGAAATTGAAATCGTCACGAGCGCCAGTGCGCCACTTGTCGGCGTGCATCTTGCCGTCTTTGATGCGCTGGACAGCTTTTTCCTCAAGTTTTGCCTTATCCATCTCAAATTCTCGCAAAACCCGAAAAAATTTTCCGGGATCACGAGAATTTTAGCTGAATTTCTCAGCCACGAGAGGTTTTTGCTGTGTAGATGTTGAAAAGGAGAACATTTCTCTCAATTTCTCGGTCTATCGGTGGAACTCCATGCCAAGAATTCTTCGTTTTCCAGAAACCCAGCACAGAATTCGGCACATACGGCGCCCGGTAGATTTCCTCGAAGCCTTCGAACGAGTGATGAGGTCCACCCGGGCATGTCTGGATGTGGTCAGAAGGCACGTAGAGGCTCGTGCCGACATCCGTGTTGTCCATCCCTAGTGGGAGATAGAACAGAAGGCTCACGACCTTGTGCTGGGCGTCTGTGTGCGGGCCAATGCTGTATTCCCGCCCGTCCCGGATGAAACGCCAGTCAGTGACGAGTGCTGGGCGCCCGGTGCTCGGGAACCGCTCGTAGTATTCTGGTCCGAACATGGACAGCACGGCGTTGGCGAAATAGGAGGATTTGAATCCTTCCATCATCTCCGGGAGAGTGTCAGAGAACTTTCGGCTTTTGAAGCTCCCCAATTGCTGAAAATCCAGCTTATCGACCTCATCCAGCAGCGGGTAATAGAATTCCCACGGAAAGACTTCCTCCGTGTAGAAGTGCGGAAACGGGTACTTTTTGATCTCAGCATTCCGCAGCTTGTAGATCACATGTTCAAGGGCGTTCATTTCATCGTCCGTGTGATGGTCTGTACGAACCCGCACTCGCGGCATATGCGTTGCCAGAACTGACGGTCAGTCATCTTCCCGTCAATCCTCACAGGTTCGTGCTTCCAATCCCCGTAGTTATGATTGCAACTCGGCGCTGTCACTGACCGCGACCTCTTGGGCTGGCTCATCTTGTACCTCAACGGGACGTTTGAAGATGATATTCCCGATTCCCTTGAACGGCCCGTCAGCACGTCGAGCGGCGGTAATCTGCGCATCATCTGTGACGAAACCCATCCCTTCCAACCGGGCCTTAATCTCCATATGTTCGCTGTTACCACTATCCAATTCAACAAGAATAGTGCGTACATTTTCCAGCGTGCGAGCGGCGCCATAAATCACCTTGTTCTCGAATCCATCCACATCGACCTTGATGTGTTGGGGCTGGGGCATGCCAATCTCAAAGATCAGCGAATCCAGCGAGAACGACACCGACCCTTGCTCGTAGGCCCACTCCTTCTCCACCATCTTGTAATTCTTGTCACTCGCGAAGGAATGGCACGAACCACCGGGCGTAAGTGAGGAAAGGCGGAGCGTATCCACAAACTGTCCGTCCGACAGGCAGAAGGGAAAGGCTACAGCCGTCTCCTTCGGAAACTTGTTCATGGCAAGATTGCGAATCAGCACCGCATAGTTCTGTGCTTCCGGTTCGAAAGCGTAGACCCGCAAACCCTGCTTCGCAGCGAGCATGGTGTACAAGCCAATATTGGCTCCCACATCGTAGAAGACTTCCCCAGCGGGCAGTGAGCGAATCCATTCAACAGTATCCGGTTCTTTCGTATACATCGTCTCCACGCGCCATTGAACGTGGCGGTTCGGGAGGTTGAAAATAAGACCGTCCACCACGGTGTTCGGCTGAATGCGTTCGTACTCTTCCAAGTTCATAGCTACCCCTATCTAGACATCCACGTTCCACGGCGCTGTGGTCTACGACTCCACCTGTCACCGATCTCTGAATGCGAATACGCCGACATGGCGTATCGCAACATCATCACTGCGTACCGCGTGCTGCAAATCAAGTCTTCGTTCTTATCGTAAATCTGGCTGAGACCGTTCTTATCCAAGGTTCTATGGTACTCCCGGAATTCTTCGAACCAGTTGTTCAGCGTAGCCGCCACTTTAAATCGGCCTGTGTCCATGCGTTGCTGCATTTCCAGAAGGCCCGCCTCCACCCCGATACCGCGCTTGTCGGGGAATTGAGCGTACTCCGAGAGCATGTTGACACCTTCATCCCGATATATCTGCGCAATCTGAAGACCGGAGCCCGGGTCCGTCTGAAGCCCATCCTTCGGCCACGCAACCGGTTGCCAACCGCCCCAGTGCTTGAGGGCGGACGCGTGTATAACAGGAGTTTGCTGGCGCTGGCGGTAGGCAGATACGACGTGTATAACGTCGTTTTCCGGGTCATAGGCAATACGGGACGCAGCCGTAGGATGGTCCCAACCAAAATCAAGCCCGATAATCTGGAGCCAGTGTTCAGGGATTTCATCAAGCGGAGGCTCGGCAAGCATCGACTCTTCGGTAGTGAAAACGCGCCCCTTGCCGAACATCGGCTCACCTTTAGCGCGCGCTTCGCGTTCGTGCGGGAGATATGCTGCGACAATCTGTTCACGTTCTTCCTGTGTATAGTGGCCCGCGTCATCGATCGTCATCTGGGTCAACAGGGTCCCGGGTTCCCGGTCCTTGAAGCGCCTGACGACTGCCGTCATCCCCATTAGGGGAGTGAAGGTCAGGTACGCAATACCCTTCGTGTTATTCGTCCGTGTGAGACCTTCGGAGTAAATATCCTGAGGCGGTTCTTCATCGAACCACACGAAATCCAGTGTTTCTGCTTGCCACGCCTCCCGTCCGTCCAAATAGCCCTTAAAGACCAGAAGGGACGTGTCGCCGGAAGTGTGCTTGACCAATACGGACTCAACGGCGTCAGGGACGCCGCGCGCCTTCTTAATTTCCACGATACGATCGCGTGGAATCGTTCCAGTCCCGAGCGCGTTAGTGGGGCCGAGTAGAATCCGCTGTGCACCATCGCGGGCAACTTCAGCGTTCTTAGAACCCGCCCAACCTCGCGTCGCGCGATTGAAGCGCTTGCCTTCCCACCATTCGGGATATAAGCCCGTAAGGTGCATGGCCGTCTCACATCCCGCCGCGAAAGTCTTGCCGAGTTGGTTCCCTGCCATAAGACATCGCTGCCGAACAGTGGCCCCAGCGGCATGGAAGTCTTTCTGTTTTTCATAGGGTTCGTATCCGAAAAGCGAGAAGTCACGCTTCAGGCGTTTCAGTTCCTGAAGCTTCAACAGTTTTTGTTCGGGCGTAAGCATCGATGGAATCCTGATACACCCGATCATGCACGGACCTGTAGTCGTATTCCAGCGAGAGACCTTCTCGCAGGCGACGACGCCACTCCGCTCGCACGGCTAACAGAGCCTTGAACTCAGCTAGTTCGTGCGCATCATTCGGGCTTAGTATTGGGCTTTCCACGGCTCTTTCCCTTCATTGCTAGATTTCGCTCTCTGGCGAGTTGGCCTAACTTGGCGCGGTGCGCCAGTTGTTTAGGCGACGGCTGCCTCTTCACTTCTACTGCCTGCACGTTGACTGTACGATTACCAGCCAACCCCAGTTCTTCCTCAAGCTGGAGAATCCGAGCCTGTACTTCTTCCGAGTTTTGCGGAACTGAATTCTTAATATCCTGAATGGTGCGATCGGAATACTTCGAGTCGCCCCACATCGCAGATGTCTTAACCATCTCATATGCAACTTTGTAAGCAGAGGCATTTTTGGGATCGGACAAGACCTGTTCCTTGAGGACCAGCAACTGGTCACTGAGGAACGCCGCCTGCATCTTCTTCGCATGCTCCCACTCCAACCGGAACTGTTCATCCTGTCGCAACCACTCCACCACCATGTTCCAGTCTGGCAAGTCAGGCTTCACGAAATCAGGATCGTACACAGGCTGTCCGTCCTCATACCGCAGAATCTTCGGCTGAGGGTCTAGAATGCGCTGAATCGGCTCGCCGTGAGCAAGCCGTTCGCAGATGTGTTTCCTGACTGCCTTCTGGTTCATGGTGTAAGCGGCCTCATTCTCGCGGAGAGGTCGAGCGCTTCTCGCTGGATGAACTGTGCAAGCTCATTCGGCGTCACCACCAGAATCTCTGACCTGTACGTGACGTAGAAGCCATCTCCTTTCCACTGTTCGTGGGTCATGCCAACTATCTTGTCTGCAATCAACATCCGGTGCCTGTCCTTTACCATACGTTCGCTGTATTGCGCATCACGGACATCTGAAGGATGCACACGAGTCTGGGCCACTAATGTGTGCGCCTCAACAAACCTGTCGAATTCGAACATGTTCATAGCGGAGGTTCATCCTTCTTCGTGACGTAGATACGGAATGCCATGAAGGCAGCGACAAGGGTCGCCATCCCCAGAATCACCCAGCCGCCATACTCTTCACCCATACCGATCAGCAGGAGGAAGTAAGCCATAAGAGGGTCCATCATGATTCCGCAACTCCTATTTTGAAAGTGCGCCGAACACCAGACACATGAGGATGAAGAGATAGATGTTCACACGCCCGCCTTGCCAAGCAAGTCGAGAATCTTTTTCGCCATCGCTTGCGTCGGCGGGCCGTTGTCCTCGTCGTCTATAACAGCCCACATGAGAAGTTTTAATACCCCAAGCTCATCCCCGCTCTCCAGCATGATCACGACCGGCCTGAACACATCCACTTCACAACGTTCTATTCTCACCATGTCACCCGTAAGCAAGTAGTGCCGTCACCCAAGACCTCAGCCGTCAGCGTAAAACCATCCGTCGCCAACTGGTTCAGGAACGGTGCAGCCGCTGGGTCTGTAGACCCACCGGGCGGAAACGTGAAAGGCGCGAAAGCGATAACCGTGCTCCCGCCTCCTGCGTTCGCCACATAGTCAACCTGACCATACACTTCTCTCAGCGGCCCGCTTGCTGCGAACGCTACTGCCGAATCTGCCCTTGCCCTTGCCTGTGCTGCTGTCGTCATGCATCCCTCTCAATAATGTTCCAGTACAGACCACCTTCGTCAAAGTGGTCTCCGAATTCAAACGATGAACCGTCGGTGAAGTTAAGAGTATGGTTTTCGTACTCTACAGACGCGATAGTCCGCCCAACCAGTGTTTCAAACTCCGCCTTCCACACCCTATTCTTTTCGTCCCACTCCTGTTGATTCAAGAGCCATTCTTCTTGCGTCATATTCAACTCACCGTGAAATAAACAATCGCTAGGGATACCGCTATCCCCACCGCCCAAACTTCACCCGCCATTATCAGGAACTCACTCATCTTCATCCCAAATAACATACAAACACACGATGGCGATAAACATAATCACCCCGCATATACCGAATACCCACATATCCATCGTATCCATTGGAATTTACTTCTCCCAACTTATCCGGGTAATGAAATTCTGCGCATCATAATCGACCTTGTATCCCTGCTGCACCAGAACCGACACACACATCGTCCACAGCTTGGAGTCATCCGCATTACTCGGCTTCCCCCATATCCCCGAATCTATCGCTACAGACGTTCTGTTACTCCGGCTGACTTCACATATCAGCTTTTCAAGCTTCTTCAATTCCCCCGCCATATCCAGCGGCAGCAACCCCCTCGCTTCCTGTGCCGAGATCATGGCGCCTCCCGGTCAAGCAGCTCACTTCTGTGCAACAGCGACATGATTGCCCCCCAATTTCTTCACCTGCTCCATCAAGTAAATGATGATCTCCACATACTTCGGAATCTCCTTCCAGTGATGAACCGTCGTCACCGCAACACCCAACACCGTCGCGAAATCCACCTGACTCATCCCCAGAACCCGCAGCTTTCCTCCCATCTCATCTCTCGTCATCTATCCCCCCCCCTATATGCAAGCTCGTATCAC
>Ga0247674_1000013_pt1 | contig 41532 bp, 63 predicted proteins | sample CNK15_metaG_FD_183044 | JGI IMG/M metagenome (GOLD analysis project Ga0247674, IMG submission 183044) | Soil microbial communities from Purdue University Martell Research Forest, Indiana, United States - CNK15 | ecosystem: Environmental > Terrestrial > Soil > Temperate forest > Bulk soil...
CGCAGGTACCCCCGGCCCGGGGGGTACCCCCCACCTCGGCCTGTTACCGACTGTGAGTAAATAACTGATAGTGACGGGCGCTCGGTGGGCACACGCAACCGTGTGTGACGAGCAGCGTGTGACGCCGCCGCTCCCTGCTGCCCTGTCTTGTGCGCATGGCACTTCGTGCACACACCTTGCAAGTTGCTATCGCTGTGATCATGCGCGTTATCGATGTGATCAACTTCGGTACTCTTCGCGCCCCAACAGTGCGTGCGCAGCTTGCACGTGGGGTCACGCTTAAGGATGCGCGGACGTATGACCGTGTCCCAATTAGGGGGCAACGGAACGGTGCGCCACTCCCTAGAGCCCCTAGCCCGGGGGGTGCTTCCTGCCATAGGGGGAGGTTAACGCGAGGGGGCAGGGGTCCGGGTCACCATGCGCGCGTATGGCGTTGCGCCGGCCGCTCAGCTACCTACGAGGCGAGCCTCGATCTCGGGTAGCTGCCCTGCCCCCCGCGACGGGCCCGCTATCTACGGGGGCGGATAGCGGGCCCTGCTCATCGTGTGGTGCGTCGCCACCTTCGGCGTACAGCAGCAGCGCTAGCGGTCGCCCTGCTGTGTTGGACGTCTCGACGCTACCCGCGGGGCGCCGGCTCGGCAAAGGTGTGCGCGAGGGCCGTCTCGACGGGGCGCAGCTCGCCGCTCTCTTCGATGCGGCCCGCGGTGACGGCTTCGACGCAGGTCACTTGCCCCGTGTACTTGTGCCGCCACATCGACGCCCCCGCGTAGTCACCCGCGTAGGGGCCCGTCACCTCGGCCTCGGCGAGCTCGATCGGCGTGTGACAGTGCCGGCAATCGGCCTTGTCGCCGACCGACCACACGACCGGTAGGCGCTGCGTCGTGCCGGGGTCGTCGCGCACGACCTGCGTCTCGGCCGCCGCAAGCGAAGCGGCCCACGCGCCCATGTCGATCGGCGCCTCGACGACGAGGCGCTGCGTACGCTCGGCCGCCGTCTCACCCTCATGCGTCGGCTCGGCCGACGGCACGCGCTGCGCAGCGAAGCTCGGCTCGCCGACGAAGGTCGCGGCGGCCGACTTCGGCAGGATGCCGCCTCGGGCGAGCGGCACGCGGGCGTCGAGCTCGCGCCGGCGTGCCAGGCTCGCGCGCATGTCGGCCGCCTGCCGCAGCTCGACGGCGATGCCGAGCAGCACTTCGGCGCGCGCCGTCTCGGCGGGCGAGCAGGGCGACTTGACGATTTGCCACGCCGCGGTGAGCGCCTCGGCGGCGCTCGGAGTGTCCGGGTTCGTCACTGTATTAGCCTTTCGAGGTCTGTGTGCGTCAATTTGGTCGGGAATCGCGCTACGTCAGTCCGCCACGCGTAGGCGACATCGGTCTTCCATCCGGTCAACTTGCCGGCATCTGCGGCCGGCCGGCGCCACAGGGCGACCGCCCGCAGCGGCGGCTTCGCGAAGCGCACCGCGCAGCCCTCCGAGCGGTCGCCTGCGACCCAATACGCCGCCTCGACGGCCCACCCGAGCCCGGTCGCCTTCCGGCCGAGCTTCGCGGCGCTCATGCCGCGGTTGCTCGTCGCGAACTCGGCCGGCACCTGCGGCGGGCGGGCCGGCACGATCGGCGGGCCGATCTCGACCTCGACCTGCTGCTCGGCCTTCGTCTCGATGATCGGAACGAGCAAGCCGAACCAATCGCGCCGCACCTGCTCGGGCTCGGGCTCACGAAATGTTGCGCGGCGCAACTTAAGCCACTCGCCCCGGGTCGCCCCGGGCTTGAGCGTCTTGCTGCGCCGCCCCGAGCAGGGCTCGCCGAGCCACAGGGCCCAGCGACACGAGTGCGACTCGGCCGGCCCGCACCCGCACGAGCTCGCCGCGAGGTGCTCAAGGGGCGGCCGGCCGCAGGCGCACGGGCAACCGCGCTCGCCGTCGGCGAGCAGGTCGTGCGCGGCCGGCATCTCGCCGCAGGCGCAAAGGGGGCACTTGCCGAGCAGGTCGTGCGCCTCTCGGAAGTAACCGCACCCTGCGCACCTCATCGCGAGCTCGCCCACCTCGTCAAGATCAGGTAGTACCCGAACGAGACGAGCGGGGCGATATCGCCGAACGTGGGCCACGCCTGGGCGGCGTTGACGATCGCGAACATACCGACCATGGCGAAGATGATGAGCACGCCGGCCGACGGCGGGCGGGGCTCGGGCCGGCGCACGTCGGGCAGCTTCGCGCCGGCGTTGAGCGCGTCAACCGTGTCGTCGTACTCGTCTCCGCTCATCGGTGCACCTCGGCGCCGTAGGGGTAATTGAGCACCTCGGGCGAGAGGCACTTGAGCAGGTGTTCGGCGTCGGCTTCGAGGTGCTGGCCATCGGTGCCCGGGTGGGCCGAGCCGCGGCGCTTGAGCGTTTCGAGCAGCTCGCGCGTGCTCACTTGGGAGAGGTTCACGAGCACTCGACCTCCGTCACCTTCGCGGTGAGCTTTTTCGCCGAGCCGCTCGTCTGCCCCGCCTGATAGGCATCCTGCTCGTACGTGCCGTCGTCGTTCACGGTCATCGAGTGCGTCTGCGCGTCGATGAGCCCGTGCACCTCGTACGTGACGTCACACGGGCCGTCGATCTTCGTGCCCGGGGTGACCTCGCCGCGCACCTGCCATTCGAGCAGGCAGCCCGCCGAGCCGAAGCACTGCTTAGAGGTGATCTTGATCGTCAGTCGCAGGGTCTTCGCCGAGAGCACCTGCGACGGCCCGGGCGTCGGCTTCGGCGTGCTCTTCGCGGCCGGCGCCGCCGAGAACGTCGGGTCGGGCGAGGTGACGACGGCGAGCCCGCGGGCGCCGGCGTCGGGCTTGCTGGTCGCGTCGATGACGACGCCGACGCCGCACAGCAGCAGCAGGCCGACGCCGAGCATGACAAGGGCGATCACGAGCCCCTTACGCGACTTACGAGGCGGCGTCGGGGCGCCGTAGTACGGGTTCGGGTAGGTCATCGGATTGCCTTTCGAGTGGTTGGGATGTCAAAGCTAGCAGAAAACCTGCTAGGTCCATAGTGGCAAGGTGAGCAGGAACACGCCGGCCGCGAGTAGCACGATGCCGCAGACGATGAGCGGCGCCCGGGCGGGCGGGTCTTCGATGGCGCAGCACTCGTGAGCGTGCACGAGGTCGACGGCGATCGCGCCACACTCGCCACAGTGCGCCGCCTGCGTAAACGGGTCGACGATCGGTTTCACGCGCGCATCATCCTTCGGAAGTCGGCGACCGCCTCGACGGCCCGAGCGCGCGCTCGACGCTCGGCGACGCGCCACGCGGCGAGCTGCGGGTCGCTGCGCGCCGAGATCGTCGGCCGCCAGTGCCGGCACCCGGTCGGCGGCACGAGGGCGCGACACTCGCCGCACGGGCGCATCACAGCGGCCTCGGGTCGAAGAGCCGCGCCGCCTTGTCGATCATCTGCTCGTCGTAGATCTCGCCCTTCGTCTTGCCGTGCCGGCCGCGGGCGCGCTCGCTCCGCCACGGGGCATCACGTTGCGCCTGCCACATCGGCCGCTCGGCGACGAACTCATCGCCCCGGGCCATGGCGTAGCCGATTTCCATGTCGGCCTGTATGAGCCCCTCGTGACCGCGCTCGAAGGTGTGCCAACGAAGGTCATACCGGTCGGCCGCCCCGCTCATCGCGGGCACGAGGAACACGAAGCCCTGCGAGCCAGCCGGCACGAACCATCGGCCGCCCGGGGTGCGTAGCCACGTCGAGTGCGCCTCGCCGAACAGGTCGACGAGCTCGTGCGCGAGCAAGCCGTCGGCGTACTCGATCGGCTCGGCGTCGCCCGTGTCCGGTTCGTCCCGGTCGACGAGCGCCTCGTCGAGCACCTCGTCGTCGTCGAGCTCGTACAGCAGCAGGTCGTCGGGCATCTCTTCGGGCCCGGGCGCGCCGCCGAGGCTAGCCAGGGTGGCGAGTTTGTGCCGGCTCGTGACGCCCGTGACGTCGAGAATCCAGCAGAAACGCTTATCCGGATACAGGCGCAGCCCGCGGCCGACCATCTGCTGATAGAGCGTCGAGCTCGACGTCGGCCGCCCGAGGATGACGCACGACGTGCTCGGCAGGTCGGTCCCCTCGGTAAATAGGCCGACGTTGCACAGCACGACGATCTCGCCGCGCCGGTAGGCGTCGAGGGCCGCGGCCCGGTCGGCGGCCGGCGTCTCGCCGTCGAGGTGCACCGCGGCGTAACCGGCGTCGTTGAACGCCTGCGCCTGCTCGATGCTCACCGCGACGGTGGGCAGGAAGGCGATCGTCGGGCAGCCCTTCGCGTGCTCGACCCATGCCTCGACGATCTTTTGCGGCGCCATGGCGGCCGACATCGCTGCGCCGAGCGCGCCGCCCCGGAAGTCGCCCGCGGTGCGCGCGACCCGGTCGAGGTCGAGCCCTTGGATCTTGACGCGCACGCCGCGGGGCGGCACGAGGTACGGGCCCTCGGGGTGCCGGATGAGGTCGATCAGGCCGATACGCGGCTCGACGATCGACTCGAAGACCTCGCCGAGCGCGCGGCCGTCGCTGCGGTCGAGCGTCGCGGTGACGCCGAGCACGAGCGGGCCGTCGGGCTCGAAGGCGCGCAGCTCGCGCAGGATGCGCACGTACGTGTCGGCCGTCACGTGATGCGTCTCGTCGACGACGACGAGCCCCCATTGTCGCGTCTTGAGCAGGGGGAGCGTCGCCTTCGTCGAGGCGGTCTGGACGCTCCCGACGACGATCTCGGCCCGGTACTGCTTAACCGTGCCCTGTAGGCGGCCGATGCGCCGGCCCGGGGCAACCTGCTCGGCCTTGTCGATCGCCTGATCGATGAGCTCGGTACGGTGCGCGAGCCACAGCACGGGGCGGCCGGCCGCGACGCTCATCTCGGCGACGCTCATCGCCGTCGGCGTCTTGCCCCCCCCGGTCGCCATCACCGCGGCGATGCGGCGGGCGCCGCCCTGCCACTCGGCGAGCATGCCGTCGACTAGCTGCTGCTGATAGGGCCGCAGTTTCACGGGGCAGCTCGCTTCGCCTGCGCACGCCACTTGTTGCGATCTTCGGCGATCTTGTGGAACGCCCCACGCAGCGCCTCGTGCGCGCCGACGATCGTGTACGGCTGGCCAGTTTCGACCCGCTCGCACGCCTCGTTGAGGGCGGTCACGAGCGGCATGCCGACGACCGCTTCCCACTCTGCGAGTAGGGTTTGCGCGTGGTCAAGCTCGGCGCGCAGGCGGTCGCGCTCGGCGATCAGGGCGTCGATCTGTTCGGGGCTATACATCCCTCTTCGTCCCATCTACGCAGCGCTCGGGGCGCACGATCGGCGGCCGGCCGTACATCATGCGCACGACGTTCCGGTACCGCGTCTCGGCGTCGTGATCGCCGTTGCGGTGCGCGCCCCACGCAGCAGCCCGCCACAGCTCGGCCGAGGCGCGGCGGGGCGCGAGCTTCGTCATCGGTCGAATACCGGCCGCGGGTGCGCCGAGGCGCCGCAGTGTCGATAGATCATCCGCAGCAGCTCACCCGCCGTGCCGTCCCAATCGGGCAGCGTGGCGCCGCACGGGCAGTAGACCTCATCGCTCAACATGTCGTAGTCGCTCGCCCCGGTCGCGAAGTCGTCGAGGTCGAGCGGCGTGCTGTAGAAGTCGGCCGAGCCACCCCCGAACTCGGGCCCCTTCGCAAGGAAGACGATGCGGTGCTTCGTGCCGGCCGGCACCCATAGGTCGAGCACCTCGGCGTCGCGCCACTTCGGGAAACGTCTATCGATGCTCATAGGTGCTTTTTCCTCCATTCTCGGGGGTTTTCGACCATTTCGAGGGGGTACCCCCCGGGGCGGTCGCTCGCGGCGAGGTGGATCGAGCAAGCAGGCGTGCCGTTGAGCTGAATGCGGCCGACGACCGGTACGTACTGCCGCTCGTCGCCCGTGCCATGCCCGACGAGCGCGCAGCCCCACGCCGGTTTGGGCATGTCAAGCTGCGCAAGCGCCTCGTACAGCTCGGGCCACAGCGTGTTGATCGCCTCGCGCCGGTACTGCTCGCCCTCGCGGAACACCTTGTACGGGTCACCCGGCACGGCCGAACCTCCGCCGCGGGCGCCGATACGACTCGCGGTGCTCGTCGCAGACGATGCGCACCTCGGGCGGCCGGCCGAGCAGTGTGCGCCATGCCGGCCGCCGGTAGATCGTCGAGGTCGCGGGGCGATAGCAATGCCCGCAGCGCAGATGGGTCACGACGTCGGCCGGTACGGCTCGCGCACGTGATGCTCGCGGGCGGCGTCGTTGACCATGCGCCGGATGTCGTCCGCGTGAAACTGCTCGGCGTCGGCGTGCGATCCCGAGCCGGCGTCGGCGTTCTCGTGCGCGCCCTCGATCCACCCGTTGAGCACGTCGAGCATGGTCCGGAGGGCGTCGTACTTCGCCCGCTTGACGACCCGTTGCGTAACCCGGGCGTCGGCCGCGAGCAGCTCGCCGAGCTCAGCGCCGAGCGGCACGACCACCGTCTCGGGGTCGGGCGCCGGCGCCGGCCGGCTCACCGCGCCGAGCAGCTCGTGTACCGCGTCGCCGACCCGGGTCGCGAGCGTGTTGAGCTCGGCGGCCGACGGCGGTAGCGGGGTGAGGTCGGCCGCCCGAATGACCTGCTGCCCGAGCGGCACATCGACGAACGGCACGCCGAGCTCGCGGTCGGCGGCGTCGTGCGCGTTCGCGAGGTCGTTGAGAAACCGGCTCGTCTCGTCGAGGTCGGCGACGTACTGCGCGAAGCGCCGGAAGCCCTTGATCGGCGTGGCGCGATCCGGGACGTAGACCCACGCACCGCTGATGTTAGCGCCGGCCGCGGCGGCGTACGCCTTGAAGATCGCGACGGCGATCGTGCTCGCGTTCCCGCGGGCGACTACGACCGCGAGGCGGCGCACGGCGTCGAGGTGATTTGTCATCGTCTCTCCCAATTGCGATGAATGGATGGATTAGCCCGCGACGACGGCGAAGCCGAGCTCGCGCAGCAGGTAGCGCACCGCGCCGACGGCGTCGTCGCCCGGGACGGACCGGTTAGCCCGGGCGAAGGCGCGCACGAGCTGCGCCTCGGTGACGGTAGTCGCGCCCTCGACCGCGGCGATGAGCCCGCGGCTCGTGCCCGGTCCGCCCGAGTCGGCGAGCTCGACGAACGCCTTGAATGCGGCGTCGAGGCGCTCGGCCCGGGGCGCCGGCTCGCGCTTGAGCGGGTTGGCGTTCATCGCGAGCGCCGCCTCGTGCTGCTCGTCGAGCGTCGGACGATCGATCATGTAGAGCGTCTCGCGCTTGCGGCAGGCGACCGAGTGCCCGCCCTCGACCGGGGCGTGCGTGCCGTCGCAGTCGCAGGGAACCTGCGGCAGTCCCTCGATCTTGCCGCGGCCGAACCGCCCACCGTCGATGAGCACGTCGCCGAGGTCGTAATCGATCCACAGCTCGAATTCCTTCGAGGCGATGTGCTTGCGCACCTGCTGCCGCAGCAGGCGCCGCAACTCGTCGGGGTCGTTGGCGAGCTTCCCGTCGAGCGTGACGACGACGCCGTACGAGCGCCCGACCCGCTCGAAGGTGACGACGATGTCGGCCGGCGCCGCGGTGAGCTCGTCGTACCGGGCGCGCGCAGCGCGCAGGGCGGCGAGGTTCTCGTGCTCGTCGTTGAGCAGCTCGGCCGCTTCGAGCATGAGGGTCACCTCGGCCGGCCGGCCGTCGATCGGGATGCTGCCCGCGATCGCGAGCGCCTCGCGGTGCGCGCCCTCGGCAAGCGCCTCGTCATAGGCGGTCGCGACGAGGCGGCGCTTAGCCGACCGCAGGGCGGTCGCGCTCGGGTAACCGACGACGGCGTCACGGATGCGCCCCCGCCACGCGGTCACCTGCCGCGCGCCGTCGCTCGGGCGACCGACGACGTGCGCGGCGTTCTGCGCGTACGCGGCGGCGTCGTCGTGCGCCTCGACCTCGGCCGCGGCGACGTCCGCGGGGCTCGCGCTGCGCTTGCTCATCTCGACGAGCAGGTCGCGGCCGGCGTGCCCCGGCCAGTCGCGACGACCCGCGAGCAACCTCGCGAACGCCTGCCACCCGTGAGCAACCGGGCGCCGGCCGCCGGGCAGGTAAACCCACCCGCCCGGGCGCGCCTCGATGCCGACGGCGCGAGCCAAATCACGGAAAACGAAGCTGCGACCGCCCTCGGCGGCGCGAACGGCAAGAGCGACGATTTCTTCGACAGTCAGCATGTGGGCCGTACCTTTCGGGTCGAGCGGGTGGAGATGTCAACCTAGCAGGATTCCTAGCAGGTTTGCAACCCGCGATCGGCCCGGGCATGGCGAGGGCCCCCGACCGCGAAACCGGGGGCCCTCTGTTCGGGGGGTGACGAGGTTACCGCGTCGCGGGCCGCTCGTCGGTGTCATCGCTTGCCGGCGCGGCGACGCGCGTGTCACCCGGAAGGGTGACGGCCTCGGGCTGCTCGTACTGCTCGGCGCGCGCCTGGTCGCCGTGCAGCACCCGCGCGACCTCGGTCGCGCCGTCTTCCGCCTGCTGCTGCCCGCCCTGCGGGCCGTTGTCGGTCGTCATGCTCGGTGAGTACCCGCTACTCGCGCGGTTGCAACCACATACGGCGCCACGCCTTCGGCACTTCGCTCGCCCGGGTCGTCGGCACGTGCCGCACCTGATTCTGCGGGTCGAGATAGGCGACGACCTCGCACGCCTGCCGCGGGTCGTGAAACGCCCACGGCTCAAGGCCGAGGTCGTACGGGGTCGTTGCGGGCTTCGGCGCCTGCTCGGCGCGCTGCTCGTCGACGATGCGGGCGGTCACCTCGATTACCGCCCGGGCGAGCTCTGCGATGGTGTCGGGCGCGAAGGCGATCTCGATGCGCTGCGGTTGTGTCTCTCCCATGCCGGACACGGTACAGCCCCCGGGCGGCCGGTACCCGGGGGCTGCTCTCGTGTCCGAACCCGCGGCAAGCCTACCGCGGAGCGACCTCGAGGATTTGTTAGGAAGGCTAACTATTAGCAGGGCCGCGCGAAGCCACGACACCCGATGACCGTGCCCCGGGCGTTGCGCACCTGCCGATACGGCACGAGCAGGTCGGGGCGGGCCGGCACGGCGAGGGCGACCGGAAGGCTCACGACGTACCACGCTTTCGGCTTGACGTCGGGCAGGCCGATCACGTGCCCGTACTCGACGCGCAGCACCTCGACCGCCTCGGCGCCCACCCGCGGCGCGAGGTCGAAGCCGTCGAGCAGGCGCTCGTCGATCCGGGCGACCATGCCGCTCGGCGGAATGCTGAGTACGACCGCCACCTCGGCGCCCTCGGGAATCGTGCCCGGGGCGTCGGGCCCGTAGACGTCGACGACGTGCGGCGTGCAATTGATGATCATGGTTAGGCGTCTCTCCCTTGTCGTGTGCCTATGAGTACAACTTGAGTCGTGTACTCATCACTTTCTCGAAAATGTTGTCGAGTTACCATGCGATTACTCTCCGGATTTACCGCCTGAGCTGCTCAAATACTAGACAAGGCGGTAAATTTTTGACTTGCGTAACGCGCGAGAGAGACGGGGCGGATGAGTACGATACTCATGTACTCATCCCCTCACGGCGTACTCATGTACTCACCGCGCCGGCGGCCGGCGTGACGACCGGTCGCGACCCGCTCGGCGCGATCCGGGCGTCGCCTGCGAGCTCGACCCACCCCTGCGCGACCGCGTACTCGATGCCCTCGTCGACGAGCTCGCGGTCGCGGGCGGCGAGCCGGCGCCGGACATGCCCGCGGCTCATCGCGCCGTGCTCGTGCACGATCTCGGCCACCCGCACGCCGATCCGCCGCGCGGCCGTGTCGCCGAGGGCCGCGGCGACCGAGTCGCGGGCGTGCGCTCGATGCGTCTCGGCTTCAAATTCGGCCGCGAGCGCCGCGGCCCGGGCTTTTCCCGCCGCGGTGCGGGCGAGCGCCTGTAGGTAGCCCCGCACGCGGTCGCTCGTGTCGATCACCACCTGCGCGAGCTGCCAGTCGTCGGCCGTCACGTTGCGGCGCGATTCGAGCAGCGCGAGCAGGGCCGAAACCTTGACTTTGAGCACGGTATGTTGTGATTTGAACGGGTCGAGCTGCCCGTGCTCGTCGAGCAGCCAATGCCCCGCCGGAAGCGACCCGGTCGCCTTCGCGTGCTCGGTGTCGTACAGCTCGTCGAGGATGCCCTCGGCGAAGGTGATCGGCGAGAGGTCGGGCAGGGGCGGCGCCGGAAAGACCGCCCCGGGTGGCGGCAGGGTAGTCGGCACCTCGGGCGGGAACGGGCTCGTGATCTCGCCCGGCCACGGCACACGGGCCGACCGCGGCGGGATCATCGGGTCGACGGCCCATACGTACAAAAAGCGCTGCGGCGTGCCCGCCTCGACGTCGGCGAGCAGGGGCAGCACGGTCGCAGGCTGGTAGCCGATCATGAGCCCCGCCGAGTAGCTGCGGGCCGGCACGGTCCGGGTCGTTTCGACGCGCCCGTTTTTCTGCCCGAGCGTCTCGCCCGACCACGCGGTGCGCAGCGTCTCGCCAACCGTGCTGCCCGTGCGCTCGATGAGCTTGTTGAGCCCCCCGCCCTCGTCGGAGTGAAACAGGGCATTGTGGTGCACCTGCTTGCGCACGCGCTTCGTCTTCGCCGAGCCGTCCCGGGCCATGTCGCCCGTAGGCTCTTCGACCTCCCCCATGTACGCCTCGGCGATGCCCTCGCCCGAGCCGAGCGGGAATTCTTCGAGCGGCCGGCCCGCCTTGACGAGCTCGCGGCTCACCGATAGCCCCGAGCTCTTGCCGCCCCCGCTCGGGCCGACGACCGCGGCGAACAGGTTGAGACTCGCCGCCTGCCCGATGCCCGTGTCGGCGCGCAGCGTGTGCGGCACCATGGCGGCGAGACGGCAGAGCAGCCCCGCGAAGACGACGTCGGCCGAGCGCACCCGCGAGTGTGCCGCCTGCCGCACGCGGCCGAGCGACTCGCGAGCGGCCCAGAAAGTGTCAGGTAGTGTCAGCGCGCCCGGGGCGACGATCTCGGGGGGCGAGATGGGGGAACCCGCCCCGGGCGACGTAAAACCCGGGGGCGCCGCGAGTGCCGTCGCCGCAGGGATGTCGTGCTCACACATCGCTCGGGGCTTCGGGTTGCCCTTCGCTGCCAGCTTGACCGCGCCGGACACGAGCCGATCCCACTCGCCGCCGCGGGCCCGCTCGGTGCCGACCGCCTGCTCGAAGGCGATGCCGAGCGTGTGCACCGCTTCCGGCGCGCCGCGGTGACCCTCGCCGCCCGCCCTGACGATCGCCGAGAGCGAGTCGCGGGCGACCTCGTGCCGCGCGCCGGCGGCGTTCGCGAGCTCGTGCACAGCCTTTGTGCACACGCTGTGGATAACCGGGCAGAGCGGGCCGGCGCGCAGCTCAGCCCACCATGCCGACATGCCCGCGAGCCCGAGGTCGGCTTTCTCGGCGACCTCGTACGGAAGCGCGAGCCCGCGTACCCACGCCTCGGGCAGGGCGGGCAGCGCGTCGGCCCGCGGCACGACGCCCGGGGGCCCGCTCTCCGCCCAACTACCCTCGGCCCGCCACTCGTACGGCGCGCCGCCCGCGTCCGGGTTGGTCGACGGCCAGACGACCGCGTACCGGTGCCCGGGCTGAATAATCTCGATGAACTTGCCCGCCTCGCCAGGCCAGTTGATCTCGCGGCCGTCGAGGTGGGTCGGCACCCGGAAGAATCGAATGCCGCTCGGCGCCGGCCGCGCGCTCGATACCCACGTCGGCGGCAGGGGCCCGAGGCGGGCTTCGAGCTCGGCGAGCGTCTCGTCGCCCCGCTTGACGACCTCGCGGCCGTGCTCGATCTTCGAGTACCCCGCGTCGATGTCGAGCCCGATGACGCCGGCCGGCATGCGCAAACCGATGTTGTAGCCCGCTTCCGGTCCGATCTCCCAAGTGCCGATGTCGGCGTCGGACGGGTACGGCGAACCGTGGCCGGTATACCCCCCCGGGGGGGGTGATTTTTGCCCCGGGCCGCGGCCTGCGGGCAGCGCGCCGGGCCACCCTGCGGCCCGGTAGATTCGCGCAGCTCGCCCGAAAGGACCGAGCCCTGTATCGTCGTTGCTCAAGTTCGTCTCTCCCAAGTGATGAACACGTCTCGGCCTGAGACACGAACGGCGCGCTGCCACCCGAAAGGGCAGGCAGGGCGCCGTTTGTCGTTGTCGGGTACTCGACCCTACGCCCTCGATGCCGTCGCAGCTTCGGCCCTTCGGGCTAGCTCGGCGCGGCCCTTGCGCACCGCGACCTCGTACGCCCGCGGGTCGCGCTTGAATGCGCGCGTGATCGCGTCGTCGAGCAGGTCGCGCACGACCTCGCCCTCGCGCGGTCGGGAGTAGTCGCCCTGCTCGGCGTTCTCGATCGCCACGCCGAGCAGGTACTCGCGGGTCTGGACGTCGACGAGGGCGTGCACCTGCTGTGAAAACCGTCGGGCGGCGCTCGTCTGCGGCGCGGCGACGGGGGTCGCGAGATCAGTCATGCGCCGAAGCTAGCAGAAAAGCTGCTAGCTCGTCGAGGTTGACAAACCTGCTAGGTTTTCTGCTAGGTTGACATCTCGCACCGCTTCGACCACACGAAAGGCAAGGCCGATGGGCAAGACCGCCTCGAAGATCGTCGCTCAGATCACCCTCGCGAACCCGATCGCCCTCGTCGTGCCGGCCGCCCTCGCGGCGATCGGCGCCGGCGCGTACCTCGTCGCCGCCTCGCACATGCCGCAGGCGATCGTCGGCGCGGTGCTCGGGTTGTTCTCGTGAGTCTCCGCAGGTACGAGCCGGCCGAGCTGCCGACCGACCCGCGCGAGGCGAAGCTTCCCGCGTGGGCCCGCGAGCTGCTCGACCGCACGCGCCACATCGCGAAGACCGCGAGCGACATCGCGACCGAAGCGATCAACGAGACCGACGTCGCGACCGCCCGCGTCGTGCTCGACCCGCTCGGGCTCGGTGCCGGCGTGCCGAACTCGATTCGCGAGATCGGGTTCCGGGTGCCCGTGCCCGGTCACCCGAAGTGGAAAGACACGTTCATTACGGTCCGGTCGATGCTCGACGCCGACGGCAACCCGAACGGCATCGACGTCCGGGGCGATAGCGCGCTCATCATCCGGCCATGGGTGACGAACTCGGTCAAGATCGAGCAGGCGCAGCGATGACCGTGCATTCGCTCGTGCAGCAGACCGTGCGCCTGCCCGTGCGCGGCTCTACCGCGCTCGTCATCGTGCCGCCGAAGCCCTGCGGGCTCGTCGCGTGCGTCGGCGAGATCGAGGTGACCGTGCGCGGCACGGCCGCGCCGATCCGCGTGCACCTCGACGGCGCGCAGCGCGACCTACTCGTGCGGGCCCTCGGCGGCGTGCCGGCGTACGACGCCGACCTCGCCGACCGCCTTGAGCACAACGGGGGGAGGTAGAGCAATGGTCCGGATTTACGTTGCCGTCGGCCTGCTCGCGCTGCGCTTGCGCGTCGAGCGGCGGCGCTCGCGCCGCGGGTACGTCGGTCTTCACTGGGCGCCGGGGGTGCTCGCGTGACGGTTCACCTCGTCTGCCCGTTCCCGCCGTGCACCGCGGAATGGTGGGTCGGCCGCATGCCCGGGCAGACTCGCTTTCCGGTCCCGTTTCACATGCCGCAGGGCTTCGAGGGCGCCGAGCGGTACGAGCTGCGTTGCCCGGGCGCCGTGCAGACGCTCAAGGGCGAGGGCGACGAGCCGCGCGAGCTCGACTCGCCCGCCGTCGAGCAGATGAACAGGGCGTACGAGGCGCACCTCATCCGACTCGCGACGGAGCGCGAGCAGGCCGAGCGCACGGCCGAGGCGGCGAAGGGGAAGGCGGGCCCGCACCTCGGCTTTCCGGTCGGCCGCCCGGTCGATCACGAGCGCAGTACCGATATGTACTTTCCGGGCCGGCCGGCCGATGCGCCGGAACCGGGCCCGGGCGAGGCGCACCCGCAGGTCGAAATCGGCACGGGTCATCACTTGGGGAGAGCAGCAATGGACAACGCACACGACACGACCCGCGGGCTCGTGCAGCTCGCCATTCCGCGGATCGAAGAGGCGGTCGGCAAGCTGAGCGGGTGCGTGAACGCGCTCAACGGCGCAACGGGCATCGCGACCATGGCCGAGATCGAGGCGACCGCGGCGAACGCGCTCATCATCGCCGCGGTGGGCACGGGCGCCGGTAAGCCCGAGTCGGCCGAGCGGATGGCCGAACAGATCGCGATGGGCGTCGATACGATCATGGGGCCCAATGACAACATCTTCAACGCGATCGAGCTCGCCAAAATCCGCGTGACTGTGGCGATACAGCAGCTCACCGCGGCGGCCGAAAAGGCGCGGCAGTACGTCGCCCTCTTGAGCTAGTGCCGACGTACGAAGAGGTGCACGCGGGCGATCACGTGCTCGGTCACGATGGCGACCTTTGGGGCGTCGAGGCGATCGAGCACGTGCCGCGGCTCGCTGTGACGCTCGTCAAGCCCGGACACAAGGTGACCGGTTACCCGCCTGCGGGCACCCCGGTCACTATCGTTCACCGTTCGGACATAGCGGCCGAGCTCGCCGCCGCGCAGGTGCTGATCGACGGCGGGTTCAACATCGAGATCGTTGCGGAGCGGTATCAACCATGATCCAACTAGGCGACCCGGGGCGCGCCTTGAAAGGGGATTTCCATGAGGGATTGGCTTGCCGACAAGGCGATTTTGATCGGTGCCCTCTTGCTCGTCGCGAACGGGCTCGCGATCACGTTCGTTCCGGTGTTCGTATGAGCGACGACGGCACGCAGTACGGGCACGCCGGCCGGCACCATGGCGTCGGCACCCCGGACTGTCCGCGCGAGCTCCATCATCATCACGACGAGCGGTGCGAGCGGCCGTCGGGCAACCGCGAGCAGCTCGACACGCGCATCGTGCGGGCATGGAACGCCGGCCGGCTCGACGAGCACCGCGCGCTCACCGAGCAGGCGGCGCTACTCGACCGCAGGCAGCGCGCCCGCGAGGCATTCGACGACCGATGGTCGGGCGGAGACTTCGGCCCGGGCTCGGGTTGGGCCGAGCGCCTGCTCGACGCGCGCGAGACGGCGATCGAGACGGCGACCCGCGTGCGGGTTACGCCCGAGATCGTCGAGGCGCTGCGCCGCGTAACGATCGCCAGGGGGAGCGAGCAGCTCAGCAAGATCGCCGCCGCGGCCTTCGCCGCCGCGGGCTTCGAGGTAGAGGAATAAGGGGAGAGATGACGCAAACCGTGCACGCGGCCGGCGCCCGGACCGGGCCCATGCCCACGGGCGGCCGTTACGGGTGGTACCGCGACCACGAGGGGCACGAGTACCGACGCGTCTCGACGCTCGTCAAAGAGGTCGAGACGGACCGGTACAACCTCGATCAATGGATGCTGCGACAGGTCGCCGAGGGGCTCGCGCTGCGCGACGACCTCGTGCTCGCCGTCAAGGCGATGGGCCGGCCCGACCCGGTCGAGGGCTGGTCGCGCGAAGACAAGGCGAAGCTCGGCGGCATCGTGAAAGACGCGATGAACGCCGCAAAGCAGGCCGACGGCGCGCGCAAGGGCACGGCGTTGCACGATCTCACCGAGCGGCTCGACCGCGGCGAGGCGATCGAGAGCGTCGTGCGCGGGCTGCCCGAGGCGACCGCCCGCACGCTGCGGGCGTACGAGTTTCTCCGCCGCGAGAACACGTGGCAGACGGTCGAGATCGAGCGGACGGTCGTCTGCGACGAGCTCGAAGTCGCGGGCACCTTCGACCGGGTCGAAGACCTCCGCGGGTTGACCGCCCTGCTCGGGCCCGGGTCGTGCCAGTACGGCGACACCTGCCCGAACATCGGCCTGCCCGGGCACGGCGACTCGGTCATCGCCGACGTCAAGAGCGAGGCGCAGCCCTGGCTTAACGGGCTTCACATCGCGCCGCAGCTCGCTATCTACTCGCGGGCCCGCCGGATGTGGATTCCGACCGGGGGCATGGTGACGGTCAAGATCTCGGGCGAAGATCGACAGATTGCCGACGGCCGGTACGTGCCGGCGCCGTGCGTGCGGCAAGACGTCGGCGTCGTCGTGCACGTGCTCGAAGGCGCGGCCGAGCCGTACTTCGTCAACCTCGCCGAAGGCTGGGAAGCGGCCGTCGCGGCGTACGAGCAGGCGAACCGGAAGTCGCGGGCGAAGCGCGAGCTCGGCCGCGCCGGCGCATGGTTCGTGCCGATGCCGAACGTCCGGCGGCCGGCCGGCCCGGCGCCGGCCGAGGTCGCGGCGACCGCGGCGCAGCACGCCGCCGACCGGGGCGGACAGCGTTGCCTCGTCTGCGCCGAGCCCGTGTCGCCCGGCATGGCCACCTGCCGCAAGGGGCACGCCGTCGGCTTGCCGGCCGCGCAGGTCGCGACGACGCGCGCCGATGGAATGACCGAGTGGCGTCCCGAGCCGGCCGTCGGCACGCAGGTCACGGTCGGTGGCGTCGGGTTCACGAAGGTCGACACGGTCGAGAACGTCGCGCACCGCGGGCCGCTCGACGAGGTCGACAAACAGGCGATCGAGGCAGTCTGGGCGGCGACCGACCTGCCGCACCTCGCGAAGACCTTCGAGATCTACACGACGCAGCTCGGCCGCACGTGGGGCGGTCGCGTCGCCGAGGCGGCCGACGCGCGGCGCCGACAGATCGAGTGCCCGCAGCGCGCTCTTCACTCCGGTAACGGAAAGTGTGCGTGCGGGTGGGTCGCGGGGGTGCCGGCGTAGCCGAACCTGCTAGGTACCTGCTAGATTCAAGACCCGCTCGGGGGCTCGACGCAAACCGCCAGCTCGGGCCCCCGGGCGTACAAAGTCCCACAAACCCGTATCAACCTCTCCGAATCGAGGGACCGTGACACAGCCCAACCCGTTCGCGCCGACCGTTCCCGCGGCGGCCGAGCAGCAGCCCAACCCGTTCGGGCAGCAGCCCGCGGCGCCGGCCGCCGTGCAGCAGTACGCCCCGCCCGCTCAGCAGCAGCCCGCGGCCGTCAACCCGTTCGGCGCGCCGCAGGGGCAGCCCCCCGCGCCCGCGCAGGCGTACGCGCCCGCTCAGCCCGTCGCGCCGCAGCAGTACGCGCCGCCCGCGGGCGGCAACCCGTTCGCCCCACAGCAGCAGTACGCCGCGCCGGCGCCGGGCGCCGTGCAGGCGTACGCCCCGCCCGCGGCGCCCGTGCAGCAGTACGCCCCGCAGCAGCAGGCGCCGGCCGCCCCGCCGCAGCTCGGCACGCTCGCCGCCGCGCCGCCCCCGGTCGCGGGTGGCGGTCGCGGGCCGAAGCTGCCCGACATGTACGGCCGACTCGTCATCGCGTTCCCGCACTCGCTCAAGCGCGTCCCGCGTCGGCCCGAGCACATCACGGCCGAGCAGCGCGCGGCCGGCAACGTCGATCAGGACCAGATGACGGTTACGTTCGTCGTGCTCGACTCGGGCCCGGGCACGCCGCCCGGTACCGGGTTCATCGACTTCGGCGGCGCCCCGCACGCCCTGCCGCCGACGCCGCACACCGATCGGGAGATGCTCCCGTACATCCGCAAGGGCATGTGGATCAATCAGAGTCGCCTGATCGGGCAGCTTCGCGATTTCATGCCCGGGGCGGCGAACTCGGGCCCGCACGGCTCGCCCGGCATGGTGTGCGGCCGGCTCGTCAAGACCGGGCCCGAGAGTAACGCCCCCTGGTTTCTGACGACCGCGACCGCCGAAGAGCTCACGACGGCGGGGCAGTACCTCTCGCTCGTCGCCGAGGGTCGGTACCCGCACCCGCTCGCGTGAGACTGTCGATCACGGTGGTCGGCCGCCCGGCGCCGCAGGGGTCACACGACCTCGGTAGCGCCGGGCAGTTTCTCGACTCATCGCCCTACCTCGCCGCATGGCGGCAGGCGGTCAAGATTGCCGCGTGGCGATCCTGCTCACAGATCGGCGTCATGCCCTCGGCCCTGCCCGCCTTCGCGGCCGACGTGCCCGTGATCTTCGAGCGGATCACGTTCTACCTCGCCCCCGAGCAGTGTCGCGCGGCCGGCACAGACGCGCCGATCGGCAAGCCTGACGTCGACAAGCTGCTGCGCGCGACGCTCGACGCGCTCGGCGGCGCACACGACCCCAAGCAGCACGCCCGTCTCTACGTCGACGACTCGCAGGTCGTCGAGGTGCGGCACCTCAGCAAGGAACGCGCGCCGGCCGGAAGCCGACCGGGCGCATTGATCATCGTCACCGATGGGAGAGATTGACCGATGACTATCACGTATCGCGTGCTCGTGATTCGGCAGGATGCGCCGCGGCGCGCCAACATGCTCAGCTCGGCCATGGTCGAGGCGGCGCCCGAGGTGCTCTTCGAGGCGGCGGGCCCCGACGCCGGCCGCCTGCTCGCCTTCGCGCCCGACGAGGTCGCCGCGGCGCTCAACGCCGTCGGCTTCGCCGAGGCGTCCCGGAAGGCGACCGGGCTCGTCGACGTCGAGGCGCTCGCGGCCGTGGTCGCCGAAGAGCCCGACGCGCCGGCCGTCAACCCGCCCGGGCACTTCCGGCCGGCCGGCACGCCCGCGGCGACCGATCCGGCGCCGCGGCGCAAGCGGCGCACGAAGGCCGAGATCGCGGCCGACGAGGCGGCGGCGAAGCTCGCGGCGCAGCAGGCGGGCGCCGACCCTGCGACGGCCGCCGCGGTCGCGCAGGTCGGCGAGGCGGCCGACACCGTCGTCGAGGCGCAGCTCGCGCAGCCCGTCGACGAGCCGGCGCCCGAGCAGCACGTTGAGCCGGCGCCGGCACCCGCCCCGGTCGCCGCGGCGGCGCCGGCCGTCCCGTACAACCCGTTCGCCTAGCAGGAAACCTGCTAGGTTTTCTGCTAGACTTACGGCATGGCAAACGACGAGGTCGAGCAGAGCACCGAGCAGATTCTCACCGCGGCGCTCGTCGTGCAGGTCAAGCAGGCGCTCGACCTCGGGCACGAGCTCGCCGACGTCCTAGAGAGCTTCGAGGGCGGCCCGTACGGCGAGCTCGCGGTGAGCGTGATCGAAGGTCTTGCCCGGATGAAGGCGCTCTAGCGCGCGACGGTCGCCGCGGTGACAGTCTCGCCCTCGATGATCCGGCCGCCGGACGTCGAGGGCGAGACCTGCGACCGGATGCCGAACAGGGCGAACCCGCCGAGCACGAGGGACGTCAGGAAGCCGACCCACGCATCGGTGAGGTGCAAGCCGTACTGCGCCATGATGGCGACGAGTACCGTGCCGGCCGCGACGAACAGGGCGGGCGAAACCGGCCGGGTGCGCACGGCGATCACGACCGCCGACAGGAAGGCGACGATGCCCGCCGCGGCGGCCGGGGGTAGCCAGTCGATGCCGAGCGCCGCGGCGCTGGTCAGTACCGACCCGATGATGCCGACGACGAGGGCCGGCTCGCGAACGATTCTCATGCCCGCAGCGTACCGCGCTAGCAGGTTACCTAGCAGGGGTCGAGCGGCAGGGGCGGGTTCGCGGCCCGCACCGCGTCGGTGTACTGCCGAGCAGCGACGTCGGCCGCCCGCAGCGCCTTCGCGTCGGGGCCCCCGGGCTGCGGGCCCGCGACGAGGGCGGCGTCGGCGCGGCGCTCGGCGTCGGTCGCCTTCGAGATGACGACCGTACGGGCGGCGTCGGCGCGCTGCTGATCGGCGACGCACTGCGTGAACTGCTGCAATTGCCAGTAGAGCACCGCGCTCACGAGCAACGCGAACATAGCGACGAGCGTCGTTGCCGCCCGCATCGTCGGCGTGCCGGCCCATGCGAGCCACTTCGGCGGCGTCTCGGGAATCGTCACCGCTTCGACCCCCGCCCGCGGCGGCCGTGCTGCCGCGTCTCGTGGTCGGCGAGCAGCTTGCGCCCGACGAGCCCTAGCCCGGACCACACGACGGCCCATGCGACCGCGTCGGCGGCGTACTGCGGGTCAAATGCGCTCATGCGCGGTCGCCTTCCTTGTCGGCCTTAGACGATCGGCGGGCGGCGCCCCGCTTTCGGGCGATCGTATCGCCACCCGAAAGGGCGAGCCACAGGGCGGCCGGAAAGCCGATCAGGACTGCGCTCGGTATCTGCTTGAGCCACAACGACACGCCGACCATGGCGAGCCACGCGAGCATGCCGACGAGCAGCACGAACAACCGCGCCCACAGGGGCATTACGTGCCCGCCTTCCCGAGATCGAAACGGCCCGCCGCGCACGGGGAGTCACGGCGGGCCGTTAAGAGAAACATAAAGGTTCACGTATCGGGACGGCAGGGGGGCTGCTCGTTACTTGCCCGGGCCGGCCCACGCCCCGAACACGTTGCGGTAGATGTGCTCGGTGAGCACGCGGCACGACGACTCGGGCTCGTGCATCCATGCGGCGATCGCCTTCGTCGTCGCGGGCCCCCACACGCCGTCAACCTTCGCGCCCGTGAGTCGCTGAATGCGGGCGACGAGGTTGTACCCGTCGAGCTTCGAGTCGTCGTCGCCCTGCCTGAGCTGCGGAATGACGACGGTCATGGTCATTTGCACGGGAACCCTCGCAGGCTGCTTGTCGGCGTTGATCTTGTTGGCGATCCGGGTCGCGTCGGCGATGCCCCTGTTGATCTCGAAATGCATGTCGTCGTCGGTGGTCGAGACGTAGTCGCCGCCCCACCGGATGACGCCCTCGTAGTACTTGAGGCGGTCGCGTATCTTCGCCTGCTGCGCCGACGTGAACGTGTCGCGATTGCCTCGCGGGTGCTTCGTCCAGTTGAGATCTTCGGCCGTGCCGCTCGCGTGGTTGCTCTTCGTCTTCGAGCCCGCGATGACGCGGTTGTTGTACCCGCCGCACTGCGACTGTATGAGCGGCTCGATCTCGCGGTTGAACCATGCGGCGAAGTCGAGCAGCACGACGGAGGTTGCGCCCTTGCGCAGGTTGAGTGTGACCGCCGAGCCCGGAACGGTGAACTTCGAGATCAGGGTCGGGTCGATCGAGTAGCCATTCTGTGACCGGTCGGTCATGCGAAGCACCCCTCGTCGTCGATGGGCGCCTCGCCGTCGGCCGCCGCTTCGTCGTACGCGTCGGCCGGCATCTCGGCGTCGGCGACGGCGAAGGGCGTCTCGTCGTAAGGTGGGAACTCTTCGGGTTCGTCCATGCCCCCGAGAGTACCCGCGAACCTGCTAGCTAATTGGCGATGCGGTCGACGTACAGGAACCCGGGCGCCGACGACGACGCGCGGACACGGTGGGCCGTTCCCGTGCCGGCGCTGCGCTGCCCCGTGAGTACGAAGGTCTTCGACGCGGTGCTGCTCGCGGTCCATTCGGTATAGAGATGCGCCTGAAACCCGTTCGTCGAGTTGCTCGCGATGTTGACCTGCTGCAATTGAAGCTGCGTACCCGCGACCGTGTCTTCGCGGATACGCATGTTGTCGGCGTCGGCCGCGACGTCGCTCGATACCTTGCCCTCGAAAACGATCTTGTAGGTCGCGCCGGCGATGGCCGAGATCGTGATCGAGGCGGCAACCGTCTCGGTCGTGCCCCATGTCGTCGAGTCCGAAGTGATCTTGTTGGTATTGACCCGGTCGATGAGCTCGTTGATATCGGCCGCGTAAACGACATCTCCGCCGAAAACCGTCATGCCCGATTCCTCCCTTACAGCCCGTATCGGGCAGGCGTAGCGATGCGAACGGCCGAGCTTGCGGGCAGCGCCTTCGGGAACCCGTCGACGGCCCGCGCAAGCGTGCCGAGCTGCCGCCAATTGAGCGAGTCGGTACGCACGATATCGATGTCGTCGGTGTTGAGCGTCGTGCCGTTCGCGGGCGAGCTGCCCATCGTCGGGCCGTACTCGATACGGGTCGTCGACGCCGGCGCCGCGCCGCTCGTGACCGAGATGAGCGTCCATGTGTTCGCGGTCACCGCGACGGCGTTGAACGCCGACGAGAGGTACGTGACGCCGTTGTAGAAGTCGATCACCGCGGTCACGGTCCGGGTGGCCGAGCAGTAGACCCACATCGACGCCGTGTACGTGCGTCCGGGCGCGCTCGGGAGCGTCGTGCCGTGCTCGCGGATGAGCGCCTGCGAGGGGCTGCCCGAGACGACGAGCTTCGCCGAATTGCTGCCCGTGTGCGCGAGGGTCGAGTCGAGCGAGATCGTGCCGCCCGAGCCGATCCACCCGCCGAGCCCCCGCTCGAAGGTGCCATCTTCGACGGCCACGCTATCGGGCAACGACATGCCGATGACGCGGTTGAGCTGCCCCGCGATCTTGAGCACGTATCCGGGCGTGCTCGACCAAAAACCGTCACGGGTTTCGGCGACGATGCTCACGAGGTCATCAGTCTCGTCGAGGGCGAGCTCGGTGTACGAGCGCACGTCGTAGCGGTACGCAGTGTCGTCGTAGGCGCCGACGAGCCACGGCTGAGCGGGCGAGCAGGAGAGCTCGACATCCCATCGATAGTTATTGATCGTCTCGGTGTATCCCTCGATGATGACGTCGATCACCTCGCCCGCGAGCTGCGCGTCGGGCGGATTGGCGATCGTGAGCCGCGAGCCGATGCGGCAGGCGAGCCATGAGGGGATGAGCTCAGGGTGCGCAACAAGGTTGATCTTGATGCGCGGCCACCGTAGATAGTCCGCCGTGCCGAGACTGAGGAACCAACCCGCGAAGTCGCGCAGGCGCACGTCGTACGCGATATTGAGCTCTTTGCTGTCGTCGTACGTGCCTGCGGCGTCGATCGATGGCTGATCGATGAGCGTGACCGACGAGCCGTTCGTGCGGCTCACGGTGATCTGATTACGCAGGCGCTGATCGTCGTCGGTCGGCTCGGGCGCCTCGTCGAGGTGACCGAGGGACCAATCCAGCGCGAGGGCAACGGGCGGGTTGTAGCGGCGCACCCGCGGGATGAACATGAGGGCGTTTCCGCGCTCGCACAAGATCGCCTGATCGGCCGCCTCGCACTCGCGCAGCAGGTCGACGAGCTTCGCCGCGCGCTGCCTGCCCATCGGCTCGGTATCGCCCCCGAGCCGGTACATCGGCACGTTGTTCTCGGCGCACAGTCGAGCGGCCCGGTCGCCCGCCTCTTCGCCGATGTATCCGTCGGCGACGAGCATGAATGTCGTATCGACGAAGGGCAGGTCGTTGTCGCCGAACCATAGATGAGCGATCGACATATTGTCTGACCCGCTGATCATCGAGAAATAGGTCGGCCGGAACGAGGTGCCGGCGTACGTGTCGGTCATCGCAAAGAATGTCTGACTACCGACTTGATGGAAGATCAGGGCGACTGTGACCGTGCCGCCCGAGACGTTCGTCTCCATTTGCATAGCGACCCATTGCGTCGGGTCGACGCCGTACAGCGCAGGGCCGTTGTTGGCGATGAGCGTGTTGTCGCTGTCGAAGCCCGACCATGAGATCGTGGTCGCGTCGACGTGCACCTCGAAGCGGGTCATCGTGCCTACGCACTTGATCTCGACCATTTCCGTCGAGATCGAGGGCAGGGTATCCATGCGGAAAAACCACAGGGCCGAGAAACCGTCGGGCGTGTTCGTGCTCGAAATGGGCACGTTGATAATCGAGCTCGCGCCCGTGTTTAGCACGGCGGTCGGCGCCGAGCCGGCAAGCGTGTCGTCGGCACCGAAGCTCACGTCGAAGACGCTCGCCGACCTCTTGCCCGTCGCCTCGACCGCCTGCGTTGCGCCGGCCGCCGCTTCGAGCGGGAAGTACCCGAACGTCGTTACGCCACGCGCTGCCTGCGAGCTGAGCTGGTTGTAGATCGGGCTATTGACCGGGCTGCTGCCCTGCGAGAGACGCCGCAGGATGCCCGCGGCGGCAATGGGCAGGGTCGAGTCTTTCCCGCTCTTCTCGGGCCACTTGGGGGACCACTCGGGCACGTTGCCCGACCACAGGATGTTGGTCAGGGTGAAGTCGTCGATCTTCGCGGTGTACGTGCCGGCGTTCGTGTTGATCCGCCAACCGAACCAACCGGCGCCGGCGCCCTCGACCGAGTCATCGGTCGTCGCGCCCTGCCACGTGCTCGGCTCGTCGGCGAGCGTGCCGAGCCACGCCTTGACCATGATGTATGGGCCGTCGGCGCGCGCCTTCCCCCATACCTTCGTGCCGGCCGAATAGCTCAGCCCGGTCGCGGTGAGCGCGAGTAGGTCGGATTGTGCGCCGAGGTACTGCCGTTGCACCTTGACGGCGATCGTGCCGGCCGCTTGCAGCTCGACGTGCGCACGGATGTAGTTGCTCGCGTCGGTGTGGCGCAGCAGGGCGGCCGAGACGAAGCTCGCCCCGGTCGGCATCACGGCGAGGGTGGTTGACCACACGATCTCGACGTCGGGCGAGCCGGCGCCCGTGACGACGTTGCGGGTCGCGTTGTTGATCGCGCCGGCCCACGTCGCCGACGAGCCGTCGACGGCCGCCGTGCCGTTGCTTACGGTCCATGCGAAGCCCTCGGGGCTCGACCCCCACCCGCTCGCCACGGTCCGCGTGAACGGGTCGTTAACCCGGTCCATGACGTACCTGAGCGGCGTGCCGCGGCCGAGGGCGCCGTAGTAGGGCCCTTGGATGTTCCGGGGGCTGAGGCGGCCGTCGCGGTTGTCCATGGTCGCCGAGAACGAGCCCGCCTCGACCTCAGTCGCCTCGTCGTCGCGGCCCGCCTCAACGACGACGTCGACGGCCGCGCGGCGCTTGCCGGCGTCGAGCCACGCGTATAGCGACGGGTCGCCCGCGGGATTGGCGCCCGGGGCGATCTCGACGCGCGTCTTGATCTTGGCTTCGCTGGTCATGCGATGCTCACCGTTCCGCCCTTGACCCGGAAGCTCTTGCGAATCCAGCGCCGGAATTCCTGCTCGCCGCCCGGGGTGATCTGTACGACGATCGGGCGGTCGTCTCGGCCGCCGACGTCGGGCATCTGATCGAGCGGCACGACCGCCTCGTCTTGCCCGCCCTCGCCTGCGTTGACGAGCGTGCCCCCGGGCTTCGAGCGCACGATGCCGCCGTGCGCGAGCTGCGGGATGCTGGGCACGCCGATCGTGCCCCCGCCGAAGGTGTGACCGAGCACCGAGAACGAGGGGATAGTGAAGTGCAAGCTATTCCATTTCCCGATGACCCAATTGATAGCCGAGCGGAAGCCCGACTTAAGGCCATTCCACATTGACGCTAGGCGCGCATTGATCTTCGACGGCATGGAAATAATCCAGTTGAAGAAAGAGGCAGCCTTCGACTTGATCCAATTCCATGCGGCGATTGCCGCGTTGCTTACCGTCTTCCATGCCCACACGTAAACCGAGATGTAGCGCTTGACCGCGGCGATCAGGAAGTTGAAGACCGCAACCGCAGCGGCCTTGATCCAATTCCATACGGCCGCGGCGGCTTCCTTGATGATGTTCCAGGCGGCGATCCAAAAGTCGCGGAATGCCGAAGAGTGCTTCCATAGCAGGATGATCGCGCCGACGAGTGCGGCGATCGCGAGAACGATGAGCCCGATCGGGTTCGCGTCCATGGCGATATTCCACAGCCATTGCGCAGCAGCCATTGCCTTAGTTGCGATCGCGACGGCGCCCTGCTTGATGAGGTACGCGGCTAGCTGCGCGGTCGCGGCGACGAAGTTGCCGGCAAGCAGGGCGGCGTTCCATAGCGCCTGCGCGGCGACGGCGAGCCCGGTCGCGGTGCGCACGGCGACGACCCTCGCGAGGTACACCGCGATCTGTGCCGAGGCGATGACGAAGTTGGATGCGAGTAGGGCTGCCTTCCATGCGATCTGTGCGCCGGCCGCGAGCAGGGTCGCCGCCTTCGCCGCGACTGTGTACGCGGTGTAGACCTTCATCGCTGCGTTAACCGCGATGAAGCCCGCGACGAAGGCAGTGATCCACTTCGGCGGGATCGCGGCGACGAGCTGCGCGAGGGCGGTCGCGACGGCCGCCGTGATGGGCGCGAGCGGAGCGACGGCAACGGCGATGTGCGCCGCCGCGGTGGCGAGGTCGGTAAGCATCTTGAGCGCGCCCGGGCCCTGCGCTTGCATGTACGAGATGATCTTGTTAATGCCCGAGTCTTTGTCGGTGGACTGCGAGAATGCTGCCCACTTCGCGGTGACGTTTTCGAGCCACGTCAGGATCGCTTGCCCCTGCTGCGCGCCGAACTTGCCGAAGGTGTTACCGAGCGCCGTGCCGATATTGATGATGATGCTCGTGAGCGTGTGCAACGCAGGGCCGGCCGTCGCGGCGAGCCGAGTGAGAAACCCGCCGTCGATGAGCGCCTTGACCTTCGCGAGCAGGCGCTCGACCGCCGAGCGGCCGGCGTCAAAAAACGGCTGTAGCTGCAAGATCGCCTTACCGAGAATCTTGTAGCCAGTCGTCATGACGCCGAAGACCGCGGGCTTATTCTGCTCGACGAAATCCTGCCAATCCGACTTCATCTGTAGGAATGACTCGGTCGCCTTGCGGGTCGCGGGGGGCAGGTTGGCGAGACGAGCTTTGAGCTCTAGCATCGCCTCGGCCTGCTTGTCGATGTACTTGCTATTGTCCTGCCCCGCGGCGGCGGCGAGCTTCGCCTCGCGCTTGTAGAGCGCGACCTTGTCGGCGAGATCCTGCGACTTCTTTGCGGCGTCGGTGACGTCGCTCATCGCGGTCTTAGTCACCGCGCCGAAGACGCCGGCCGCGACGCCCGCCCCCGCGAGGGCCGACCCGACACTGATCAAGGCGGCGCCGGCGCCCGCGGCGGCAGGCACGACAGACGAGACAGAGAGCATGGTGCGTATCGTCTTGCCGGCAATGTCATCGATCTTCTTGAATCCGCTCGACAGTCCGTTTTGGATGTCGGTTACGTCCTTTTGCAGATTCTTCTTATCGATGCCGATCTTGATGAGCAGGTCGGCAAGTGTCGACACTGGCTAGCCTCCTAACGCCCTGTTCGCCCGCTTGATCGCCCGCAACATCTCTTCGCCTGACATCTCGGCGGGGCGTTCCGGCCGAGCCTTTCTGTCCCACTTCGGTATAAATTGCTCGGCCGTGAAAGGCTTTTGCCGCTTCCCCCTGTTCACGTTCGCGATCACTGCCGCCAACATGCCGAAAAGCTGATCGATCCGGCGGTCGCCGATCGGTCCCTCGACCTGCTCGTACGCTTGCCACTCGGTGAGCTCGCGCGAACTAATCCGCGCGAGCAGCTCTTCGACCGTGCACCCGAGCGCGAGGGCTAGTCGGAAGTACCCTCGCCGCTCGGGTCGTCGCCGAAATTTTCGGCGAGGTTCTCGACATCCTGCTCGGACATGCCGGACAGTTCGCGCGCCTTGTCGAAGACCCGCTCAAGCGCCCGGGCGCTCTTGCGGCCGAGCGCCCGCACGTCGTCGGACGTGAACAGCAGCGCGCCGCTCTCGTCGACGAGGCAACGCGCGACGAGCTTCGCCCGAGCGTTGCTCAGGTTCACCTTTCGATCGTTGCCGTTCTGCTGAATGATCGACGCCTCGTAGTCGTCGCGCTGCTGCCCGGACATGCCGCGAACCCGGACCGTGCCGCCCCACTCGGGTACCTCGATATCCTCGAAGACCTTGTCGTCGACGCTCAGAATGTCGTCGCGTGTGAGCAGTGTCATCGCTCGTCTCTCCCCTTGTTGATCTTTGTCACGCATGCTTACGCCGCGGTGGCGTTACGGGCTAGCTTCCGGTCTGAGTGAGCGTCGGCTTGCCCGTGACCTTGATCGTCATCGACCGGGCCATCTTGTCGTCGTACGGGAACTCGTCGCCGAGCTCGGTCATGATGCCCTTGAGCTGCCACGTGTGCTCGTCGGCCGTACCGGGCAGGATGACAACCCGGTAGTTACGCGGGTCGGTGTCGTCGAAGTCGTCGTCGAGGTCGTGAGTGAGCTCGCCCGGGTCGTAGTTGATATCGAGTTGGACCTCGCCGCCATCCTTGAGCCCGCCGATGAACTCTTTCCACTGCTCGGGCGAGTCGTGCGCGGTGACGTCGATCGTCTCGCGCTTGCGGTCCGGGCCCTTGATGCTGGTGACGTTGGCGATCGTCTCGTACGTGGTACCCGGGGTGATGGTGGTCGCCCGCTGAAAGAGCGTGCCGAACCCGTCGCGTCCGCTCATCGGCGGCGCCTCCTAACTCAACTGCACGGTTTGAATGCGGAACCTGAGTACATGATGCCTGATCTGCGGGTCAGGGTCTTCGAGCGCCTGGTCGAATTCCTGGCGGATGGTCACGCAACGGTGCCCGTCGCCCGCCAGGGCGGCCGAGAACGCCGCGACTTGCCGATCGAGTAGTGCGGTGACCCGGTCGGCGATCGCCTGCCCCTGGGCGTTGCTACGCGCCTGCGTCCACACGTGCAGCGTCACGGTCACCTCGCGGCCGGCCGAGGTGTGGTCGCCATCGGGAATTGAGAGGTGGTCGCCGACGCGCAGGTACGGCTTCGCCTGCCCCTCGGGTGGTTGGTCGACGACGGCCGGCGTCGAGGGCGTCATGCCCTTGATCGGCGCGAGCAGCCCCGCGAGGGTCGCGTCGCCGCGCAAGATCGTGACGATTGCCTTTTGAATCGGCGTGATCGAGTTGCGAGTCGTGATCGTCACAGTCGCTCCAAAGTAGCTTTGACCTCGGCCTTGACGCGCTTCGGGAACCGCTTCCGGGTGATCTCGGAAGCGGGCACGATGAACGGTTGCGCCGGCGTGTCGTCGGTCCCGTTCTCGACGAACTTCGCGTACCGGGCCGTGACCGCGACCGTGCCCGCGAGCGCCGCCTCGTCGTACTCGGCTTGCACCGAGTCGCGCAGCGTTCCGGTCTTGACGGGCGCGCCGCGCCTGACGTCGTCGGCAGTCTCTTCGGTCTCGCCCTTGACGGCCCGGCCCGCGGCGGCGTGCACGCCGAGGGGCAGCGCGCGCAGCTTCCTTTCGAGCTCTTCGAGCCCGTCGATGCGAATGTTCCGGGTCTTCGACATCGCCTAGTCCTGCTGCTTGCGCGGCCGGCCCGGGCCGCGGCGCGGCGGCGTCGGCGGGGCGACCGGGTTGAGCTCGCGGTCGAGCGCCTCGAAGACCGCGTCGGCGAGCCACCCGACGTGCGTCGGCAGGTTGTCGGCGTCGACGACGCCCCGCTCGATCAGTCCGTCGCGCAGGCGCACGAGCTGCTCGCGCATGCCCTCAGCCTCGACGGCGAGCTCGGGGTCGGCGCCGGCGGCCGGCACCTCGTCGCCCTCGTACGGCAGGTCGATCGTGTGCGCCGCGAAGAGCTCGGGGAACTGCTCGGCGATCGGGTGCCGCGCGTCGGCGAGGGTCTTGCCGCGCACGAGCCGGAACTTCGTGCCGTCCGGCCCGCTGACGAGCCCGCTACGGGTCGCGACGACGATCTCGGTAGTCATGCTGTGGCTTCCTTTCGTAGGGCCGTCACGAGCGCCGCGACGCCCGGGAGGTGGTCACGCTTCCATCGGCGGTAAGCGGGGCGATCCTTCGCGTACTGCTCGGGCGAGTTGACCCGCCGGTACTGATCGTCGAGCTCGGCGCGCTGCCCCGCATACGGGTTGTTGTGGTCAATGATCAGATCGGGCAACCATCGATAGCACCCCGCGGCCCGGGCGAACTCGCGCACCGCGTCGTCGCAGAACAGGTGCTCGACGGGCGCCGGCACCATGCCGCCGAGCGCGCCGACAATGTCGGCCGTCATTGCCCATTGCGTCGGCAGGTCGTCGGGCCGGTATCCGTCCGGGCACGAGACGACGCCCGTGCCCATCTCGCGCAGCTCGCGCAGGTAGGTCGCTGCCCACCCTGCGGTAGCCGGGTGATGATCATCACCCATGAATCCGAGGGCGAACGGGTGGCGGGTTACCCGCAGGTAGTCGGCCGCCTTGTTGAGCTTCGGCACGAGCTGCTCGTGATGCGCGGCGTCGAGCCACGTGAACGGCATCTCGGGTGCGTCGGCCCGGCCTGTCTCGAAGGCGGCACGGTACATCTCGACGAGCGGGTCGTCGTTGTCATAGACGAAAACGGGCTCGGCGCCGTCGAGGTGGGCGCCGGTTTCCCGCCACGCGCGCAGGAAGGGACGCACGTTGTGCGGCCGTGACCGGGTCGGCACGACGACGATGAGCTGCGACATGCCGAAAAGCATAGACGTTCGGATGATTTTTTGAAGAAACGCAGATGCGGGGGTAGAAACCTAGCAGGTTTGGCACTAGGCTCATGCTTGCAAGTTGACGACGACCGAAAGGCAAGACGATGACGAGCTTCGAGCGCGCAAACTGGACGATCGCCTACCGCAAGCGCACCGCTAACCGCTTCCTGCGCGTCTCGACATGGTCGGGCACGTGGTCGCAGGCGTACGGCATGTCGCGCCTGTTCGCGCAGGCGAACCCCGAGCTTGAGGTCTACTACACGAGCGACCGCTCGGCCGAGGTCGAGGGCTTCGTCGTCGAAGAGGATGTGCGCAACATCCTCGTTGACTCGGGTCGTCGGGTGCGCATCGTCGAGAGCGACGTCGAGCTGCCCGCCGAGATGATCGCCCGCATCCCTGCCCCCGAGGTCGCCCGCGAGCGTTGGGCCGACGGCGATGAGGTTGCCGACGCCGTCGGCGCCGAGCCGGCCGCGCCGTTCGCGCCGCTCGCCGACGTCGCCGCCGCGCAGGGCTTCGAGGTGTACGAGCGGCCGACCGTGCTCAAGACGATCGAGCTGCGGCGCGACGGCCGGCTCGTGCAAGCCTTCCGGAAGGTTTCCGACGCCCGGGCATGGCTCGCCGCCGAGCAGGCGGGTCGCCGCATCGACGACGCCGCGGCCGGGGGTCAGGCCGAGCAGGCGCACCGGCGTGCGGCGACCGCCCTACTCATCGCTTGACGGGTGCCACGCGAAGCCCGGGTGATCGATCGTCGGCCGCCCGGGCTTCGGCACGATGAGCGCCGGCCGCGCCCATGCCGTCGTGTCGTCACGAAACAGGTAGTAATACATGATTTTGTCGATGTACGCCTCGGGCTGCCCCGAGAGGTACGGGCGCACCTGCTTGACCCACACGCGATCTTCGGCCCGCCCGGGGCGCAGGCGGGCGAAGGTGCCGCGGCGGGCGATGTCGACGCGGATCGGGTCGAGGTGTGTGAAGTCGCGGTAAAGCTGCCCCTCGGCCGACCGCCCCCAATTCGGCCAGCGAAGCGAGTGCTCGACGATCTCGCGGCCGATGCCGTTCGTCGTGTAATCGATCTTGAAACCGACGTGCGCCGGCTCGCTCGCGAGGGCGGCGACGATCTCGGCGACGTAGTACTCGGGTACGAGGTCGTCGTCGTCGACGAACGAGACGTACGGACTCTCGGCCGCCGCGAGCAACCCGTCGCGAATCTCGCCGATCGAGGGCCGCCCGTTGTTCCGCCACGCGAGCACCCGCACGGCGCCGGCATACTCGTCGAGCTGTGGCAGCAGTACGCCCATGAGCCGCTCGAAGAGCGCCTCGCGCTGCCCGAGGGTCGGTACCAAAATCGTAAGCAGGGGCGGCGTCATGCGGTCGTCTCCGGTTCGGTCGTGCGTCGCGGCGTAAGCAGCAGGTCGGACCATCGCTCGTCACGCTTCCATCGGATGCGCGGCGCCCACCCGTTCGCGTTGCACCATGCGACGAGGTCGGGCCAATAGGCGCCCGGGGCGCCGCGGTGCTCGGTCTGCGTCTCGATGATGATGAGGTCGAGTAGGCCGAGGTTGGCCGTGCGTAGGGCGTCGAGCTCGGTTCCCTGCGTGTCGACGACGAGCACGTTGCCCGGATGCTCGGCTTGCACGTCGGCGACCGGTACGACGGTCACGGGGAAGGTTGCCGCCTCGGGGATGCGTACGTCGCCGAGCAGGCCAGAGAAAGCGCCGTCGGCCGCCCGATGGAACGTCGCGGTACCGGCCGGCCCGCACGCGAGATTGACGATGCCGACGATCGGGTTGTCGATCCACGGCGCGCCCGCCATGACGGCGCACGCTTCGGGGTCGGGCTCGACGAGCGTGACCCGCTCGAAACCGCACCCGAGATAGAGCGGCACCTCTTGCCCGAGGTGCGCGCCGACGTGGATGACGCCGACCGGGCGTACCCGAAGCTCTTCGAGGGCGTCGCCGATGAGCCGCAGGGACCATCGCCAATCATGAATGGTTTTCACGTGGCGTCGCCCTCGTTTTGCAACTGCTCACAGTCGGCGCGCAGGTAGATCGGCTCGCTCGGCCGCACGGTCGATTTGACCCGCAGGTCATCGCCGTCGTCGAGCGCGATGAGGTGGTCGCCGCGGCGCACGTCGGCCGAGGGCTTGAAATGCGCGATGACGACGAAGGTCGCGTCGGCTTTCATCGCTTCGAGCTGCTCGACGCCGGCGGGCTGCGATACCTTCGCGCGCACGATGCCCGAGTCGACGAGCGTGACGTCGCTGCCCCCGACGGCGTCGCCCGAGGTGGTCGGCCGCATCACCCGAAAGCGCCGATTGAGCTCGTGCGTGCCGACCTCGCCCGCCCTCATTCGGCCGTCACCAGGGCCCACGTGTCGAGGTCGGCGGCGTCGCTACTGTAGGGGCTCGTCATCGTGACCGCGGTGAACGACGACACGCCGGCCGCCTTCCGCACGTCGGCCTCTTCTTTTTCGGTGAGGTAGACGACCTCACCGCCCTCGCGGCCGACCCGGTCATAGCTCGTCGTGCGGTCGCCAATCGTGCGCTGCGACAGACCGTGCGGGTTGTCGAAGGCGCGCGCCGCGGCGGCGACGCAGATACGGGCGATGCGCCGCGGCACGCTGTCGAGGGCGTTCGTGGTCGTGAGGTAGGTCTTACGCGCCACGGTCCGGATGAGCTCGCTCGCCTCGTCGAGCAGGAACTCGCCGCGGGCGCGCTCGGCCTCGTCGAAGTCCTCGGGCAGGGCGCCGAGCTTGCGGGCGAGCATGCCGAAGCTCGCGAGCGGGGGCGCCTCGTCTTCGGCCGCGGCGAGGTAGAAGTACCCGACCTCGACATCGCTAACGCCGCCCGAGATGTTCCATTCGTACCCGTAGCGACCGACAACCGTCGCATCGACGGCCGGCACGATGGCGTCGAGGATGCCGACGCCGCCCGAGGTGGTCGGAACGTCAACCGTCGTGCCGTCGGTCTTCGTGAGCGTGAACGTGCCCGAGATGACGACGGCCGCACCCGTGTCCGGGTCGGTCGCTTCGTAGCGCAGGGGGATCGGGTCGCCGAGATCGAATCGCCGCATGGTCGCCGCCTTAGTCCGCTGCTTGTACGCGGGTAACGATACGGGGGTCGCCGTTCCGGCTGATGATGCGCGGGCCGCGGGCGGGGCTGAGCGAGCCGCTCGTCGCCGTAACGGCGAGCCCTAGGCCGAGGGATGCAACGCCCTCCGACGAGCGCGCACCGCGGGCGTCGAGGGCTAGGGCGAGCCCGAGGTCGACGACGCCGGCCGAGTCGCGGGCGCCGGCCGCGGCGACCGCGAGATCGAGCCCGAGGGCCGCGGCGCCGGCCGAGCGCCGCGAGCCGACTGCGGCGACCGCGAGATCGAGCCCGAGGGCGACCGAGCCCTGCGCGGGAAGCGTGACCTCGCTCGATGTCGAGTTGCCATCGGTACCGTCCCACGTCCAGCTAGCGGTATCGCCGTCGGCGTACGTGTCGAGCGAGCCGACCTTTTCGAGCAGCACGGCACTCATGGCTAGGCCGACCGCGAGGGAATCCCACAGGACATAGATACCCGTCGCGAGGGCGGGCGCCGCCGCGGTGGTGAAGCTCGTTCGGGCCACGGTCCCGATGTCGCCGAGGTTGCCCGTGTTGTAGTTCTCGGGGAAGGTGTCGCCGCCCGCCGACCGGGTGTACCCGATGTAAACGGTCCGGCCGAACTGGAAAGCGGCCGAGCCGTTGTGCTGGTAGAACGACACGGTAAAGACGTCGCCCGGCGCGCACGCGGCCGTCGGGCATTGCAGATATCCGCCACCCGTCATGCGCACGCCGGTAGACCGCGGGCTACCGCCCGGTACGTCCGTCGCCCGGGCGAAGGTGCCCGAGCTCGAATACCCGGTCGCGTTGTTTTTCGCCGAGGGGTTCGGGCACAGATTGCGCCGTCCCATGCCGGCCGCCTACGTCGACGAGCCGGTAATGGTGAGCGCGGTGAGGTCGTAGTCGCCGTTCGCGTTAAACGCCTGGTCGCCCGTGAGCGCGTCGTAGCCGTAGAACGTGCCAGCGGTGCTCGCGCTGTAGAACAGGGCATGAGTCGCGCCGGCGGCCGGGGTGCCAGTGAACGAGTAGGGCACGCCGGTAGCGGTGATGACGCCGCTCGCGACCGAGCTCGCGAGCTGATGACGTTCATTCGAGGTCTGGTTACCCGAGCCCGTGCCGTTGCCGATGGCGACCCAAACGACCGCCTCGTTGCCGTCGTCGAGGATCGCGTTAATGCCCGCGGTGTTGAGTGGCACGAGGGTCGCCTTCCTGCTCGTCGCCGTAGTTGATCGGGTCGCCGCCGGAAGCGTCGGGCACGAGCTCGGCGGCCGGCTCGGTCCGGGTTCGCGCCTCGGCCGCCGCGCGCAGGTTGCCGGTTAGCTCCCTGCGCGCGGCGGCGTCGGCATCGGTCACGAGCCGGAACGGATGGCGACGGCCCGCACGAGGTGCGACAGACTGTTCGGGTCGGTCGGGGTGATCGGGTCGTTGACGACCGCCGTGCCGACCCACGCGTTGACGAGGGACCGGTCGGTCGTGTTCGTGTAGTCGTAATCCATCAGCCATCGGACGGACACGCCGCCGTAGTACCCGGGCGAGCCGGCCCGGGCGCCCGCCTGCTGGACCTGCCCGAAGGTCGCGCCGCGCGGCACGAGCGGCGCCCGGGTCGCGAGCACGAATGCCGTGCGGTGGTACGCGTACGCGACGTCGTCGTCGATCGAGGTGGTCGGGACGACCATGAATTCGGCGATCATGCCGATAGAGCGCCGGCGCAGCGCGTCGGTCACCTCGGGGCCGATCGCGTCGAAGCGCGCGAAGCGGTCGTCGACGATGATCTGCTCTTTGACGTCGGCGCCGACGAGCAGGTACCGGTCGTCGGCCGGCACGTTCTGCTTGTCGAGCAGCTTCGCGGCCCGGGCGGCGACGAGGTACCAATCGGTCTTGCCGCCGACCACGAACTCGGCGTCGGTCGGGTCGAGGGTCATCGAGCCGAGGTAGGTCGCGTTCTCGATGACGTCGACGGCCTCGTCTTCGATGCCGTCGACGACGGCCCGCACCTGCGGCGAGAGCACCTGCGTCGCGAAATCCGTGATGTCGAGGGTGAGCTCTTCGTCGGTGATCGGGGCGCCGTTGTAGACGTCCGTCGTGAGCTGCACGGGCACGCCGAACTCGTTCGACACGTCGTTCGTGATCGCCGTGCCGGCGCGCAGGGTGCGCTTCCGCGCGGTGCGCCGGGCCGGAACGCGCATGGTCACGGTGTCGCTCAGGGCGCCCGAGAACTCGCCCGGGTCGATGGCGTCGGTCCACAGGGTCTTGGCAACGACGAGGTCGCGGTACAGCAGGCCGACGGTCGCACGCGCGATCACGGTCGGCTTGAGGAACTTGTTAGCCACGCGGGCTCACTCCGTTCGGTTCGCGCGGCCGGCGTACCCGTACCGCTGTGGGTTAGCGTCTCGGAACGCCCTTGATGAGCTCAAGGGGGTCGAGCTTTTCGAGGTCGGCACTGTCGTCGGTCGGCGCCGGCGCACCCGATCGGAGCGTCTCGCGCGGCCGGCCGCCGTTGCCGGCCCGGGCCGGCGTACGAGCCGGGGGCGTCTCGCCCTCGTTCTCGCCGTCGCCCTGCTTGCCGTCACCGTTGCCGCCCTCGTTCTCGCCGTCCGTCGTGCCCGAGCCGGCGGTCGCCGCCCCGGTCTTGCCCGCCTTACGCGCCTTGACGTCGATGCCCATATCGGCGACGAACTCTTCGGCGTCGGCCCGCAGCTCGTCTGCGGTCTTACCGCTCAGTCGCCGCGCTTCCTTCGGCGTCAAGCCGAACTCGTCGGCGATCGATCGCCGCGTGTTCTCGCTCTCGGCCTTTTCCGCGCGAGCGGTCAGCTTGTCGACGGCCGCCGTGAGCTGATCGAGCTTGCTCGCGTCGGCGTCGGCCGCCTGCGCCTTCGCCTTGAGGTCGTCGTAGTCGCCGAACTGGTCGCGAACCTTTTTCACCTCGGCGGCGATCATGGCTCGCACCTCGGCCCGCGAGAACGTCTTTTCGCCGCCCGCGCCGCCCGAGTTGTTGTCGTCTTCCGTGCCCATACCGGGGTCGCTCCCGTAGCTAACCGCCGTTGCCGGCGTCGTTTGCACCCGCGGCGCTCGGCTTTCCGTTATCGAGCCACCTGCGGTAATTGTTGAGTTGATTATTACTCGTGTCGGTCGACATTGTGCCAGATGAGCGGGCCCACGCCTGCGCCTGCTGGTATTCGGCCGCGAACTCGGCGCCCCGGGCCGCGACGCCGATGCCGACCGGGTCACCCGCGTACGCCGGCTCGGGCATGCAACCGCAGTGATCATGCGGCTCGAAGCCTGCCGATTTTTCCGATTTGTAGACCGGGCCGCGGGCCGCGAGCGTACGGCAGAACGTGCACGGGTCGCCGCTCGTCGCCCGGGCCCACCCGAGCGCCGCGCGGTCGTCGAGCGTGCCCGTGATGATCGTTTGCCGGCCGCCCGCGAGCACGAGCTTCGTCATCTCGCCCGCCGCGCGTATGAGCCCCTGCTGACTGGCTTGATCGACGGACATGCCGGCGCGGCGCGCGTCGAGGATGCCCTTAAGGGCAGCGCCGCGCAGCAGCCCTTGCACGACGTCGGCCGACGGCCGGCCGGCCGCAGGAATGGCGAGCCGGCCGACGCCCTCGACCCGCCGAAACAGACCGTAGTAATTCGCCGCAACCGCGGCAGACTGCTCGAAACCGGCGCCCGCGATGATCGCCGCGGCCCGGGCGAAGGTGTCGATCGTGCCTGCGAGGTTCGTCACGTCGACGAGCTGCCACAGTCGCAGGAGCTCTTGCAGCGAACCCGCCCGGGCGGCGAGCTGCGCCGCCCTGTGCGCGCTCGTCAGCGTGGCGCCGGCGGCCGTGAGTGCCATCGCTACGCCTGCGCGCCGCGGGGCAGGATGAGCCCGGTCGAGGTGGTCGTCGTGCCGTCCGGGTTCGGGCCGGCCGGCGCCGGCGTGCCGGCCGCCTGCGAGTTGAGCAGGCTCGTCAACTGTCCGATCGAGTCGCCTTCCTTCGCCATCTGCTGCCAGCGCACGACGTCTTGCCGCGTGACGCCCGGGATGCGGTCCCATAGCGCCTGCGGCGGCACGTTGAGCATCTGCGCGACCTTGCCGAGTCCGTCGACGAGGGCGCCGAACGCGCGAGCGCTCGTGTCTTTCCAGACGACCTCGATCGTGTCGGGCACCTCGACGCCCTTGTACTCGCCGATCGTTTGGCTGAGCTGCTCGTGCGACTCGCCGAGGCAGGTCTTCGCGAGTTCGATCTTCCGGTCGCGGCCCGCCTCGGCCGCCGCGAGCGCCTCGGCCGAGAGGTTGACGAGCTCGCCGATGAGCTCGTGCACGGGCGTCTGCGAGAGGGTGGCGCCGTACTTGAGCACCGCTTCGCGGGCGCGCAGGAAGCCGTCGAGGGACGTCTCCGAGAACTCGCCGAGGCGCACGCTGTCGGGGTCGTCGTCGAAGGTCCACAACTGCGAGGCGGCCGACTTCATCTTCGCGGCCCGGTCTTCGGGAGTCCACCCGACGACCCAACGCTGACGGAACGCCGAGTACCACATAGCCGAGGCGAGGGCGAAGCTTGCGACGTCCTGCTGATCTTGCAACGTCATCAGGGGCGCGACCTCGCCCGCGACGATGCACGTCTGGTTTCGGTTGTTGAAGGCGCCGATCGGGTTCTGCGCGAGGGGCTCGTCTTCGAGGTCGAGATCTTCTTCGCTGACGTACTTGATCACGGGCACGTAGTCGAGCCCGAGATCGGCTCGGTTGCCGATGACGCCCCATGACTTTTTCTCGGCGTCGTAGCCGAGCGTCCATACGCCGGCGCCCCCGCCGTCGGCCTCATACAGCCGGTACGTGCCGTCGCGCCGCCATTCGAGCGCCTGCGCGGGGTAATCCGGGTCGTCGCCGTACAGCGCGGTCACGCGGCGCGGCGAGAGCGGCCGGATAACCGGCTCGGGCTCGCCCGGGGTCGCGATGACGTACCCGACGCCGTACTCGAAGACGACCCGGTACAGCCCGGACTGTCGGCGATCGAAGCGGTTAGCTTGCAGCGCCTGCCAGATGGGAGTTACGACGTTGTCGGGCGACGCCGGCACGGTGAGCGGGTCTTCGCCCGGGTCGGCCGGCTCGGGGTCGTCTTCGAGATCTTGCGCGCTCACCCGGATGTTGTCGAGGTAGAGCGACTCGATCAAGGAAGATAGAACGATGTCGATGAGATTGATTCGCGACATGCGCGCGAGCTCGCGCACCTCGGCCGGCGCGTCGGCCGGCACGACGAGGGGTAGCGCCTGCTTGCCCGTCGAGTAGAGGCGCAAGACGTCCATTTCCATGCGCTCGCGCTGCTGAATATCGCGGATGTGCGAGGCGGCGTCGATCGCCTGCTGTGGAGTCATTGCCACGGCTAAAAGACCGCCTTTCCGCTGCTGCCCGGGCGCCGAGTGCGTACCTTGCCGCTATTGAGCACGATCCTACGGCCCATGCGCGCCCCGACGTACGTGACCGCGAGGTCGACGTGCTTCTTCGAGTCGCGCGTGACCTTGCCGAGCGAGACGCCCCACGGGTTCGGCCGGCGCTTCGCATCGTGGAAATGGCGCATCGCGAGCCCGTCGCCATCCCACGTGAAAGCGCTCTCTCCGGTCTGCTCGATGTCCTCGACGGTTTGCATCGCCGCCGCGGTGAACATGCGGTTACGGTCTTTGCCGCCGAGCGTCTTGATCCGCATGTCGAAAAGCACGGCGTGCCCGATGCGGGCGCCGGGGGTCGCCCAGACCTTGAGCCGCTTGCCGAAATCGCGGTGCCAGCCATCGATAAGCGGCATCCAATACAGCACGTCGGCGTCGTCATCGTCGCGGCCCGGGCCCGGGTCGACGCCAAACCACTCGATCTTGTACCGCTCGAAGGCGGCGCGCACGGTCGCGTCGACGACCTCGCGCGGCGCGAGCCACCCGTCGCCCGCCTTCCCGCGGGGCGGGCCCCACGCGCCGAGCCGGAACGTGTGCCCATCGGCGAGCCGGCAACCCGCGAACGCCGTGAAGTCGACGCTCTTCGAGCAGTCGAGAAAGGCGGCGATCTGTGTGCGCTCGGCGACGACGACCTGCGGGCGCGCTAGCGCATCGAGCTTCCGTGGATCTACCCACGCGTCTTCGGCCGCTGCGAGCCCGTTGAGGTAGTAGCGGATCGAGTCGGCGATCGGCGTCTCGGGGTCGAGCACCTCACCCATGAGCCGCACGATGTCGGCCCATGGCGCGTCTGCGTACGCCGCTTCGAGCCCGCGGCGCAGCGATTCCGGGTCGAAGACGTTGACGGTAGGCGGCGCCTCGATCGAGTCGTACAAGATGTCGATCGGCACGTCGGGGTTCTCGGCGTGCGCGACGACCTGCTGCTGCCACGCAGCGAAGGTGCGCTCGGCCGTCGAGTCGGCGCCCTGCTGGTGAGCGTTCGTGCCGTCGAGCGTGCGGGCTTGCAGCCAAGCAGGCGACTTGCCGACGTTGCGCCGCACGACCCGGGCGACGCGATGCCCGCCGCTCGTTTCGGTCATATGGTGCGTTTCGTTGAGAAAGACGAAGCTCGCAGGGTCGCCCTCGGCGCTGCTCTCCGACGCCGTGAGCACCTCTTGCCGGCCGCCAGTGCCCTTGATGATCGTGCGCGTCTCGCCGCAATCGAGGTCGTAGTACGCGCGTGCTTCCTTCGACCACATACCGTTGGCGACGCGCAGCACGTCTTTCGACTGCGCCTCAGAGTTACTTGCAATTTGCACGAGCGGCATGCCGTGCGGGATACCGACCCACCGCTGCTCGTCGTCATCGAAGACGAGCTGTGTCGGCCCGCAGAGCTCGGCGTTACAGATCGAGGCGCCGAACGGGTCTTTGCCCGTGCCCTTCGCGCCCCGCTTCGCGCCGCGCCGGTACACGAAACGTCCCGTTGCGGGATCGAATGCGTACCACAGGATGACGAATCGCTTTTGTCCGGGTGTGTACCGCCACGGCGCCCCGGTCTGGTAGTCGATCAAGCCCGGGCCGTCGCCGCGGCCCTCGGCCCAATCGATGACGCCCGGGCCGATCGAGCAGGCGATGAGCAGGTCTTTCTCTGCTTGATCGGTAGGCCACGGGAGCGTTACCCACGCGTCGGTGTCGTACCACGGGTCGAGCCGGTACCCGGGCAGCATGAGGTCGGCGGCGACCGCCTCGGCCGGCCGCGACAGGGTGCCGGCCGTCATGACGACCCGCGACCGCCGGACACGCGCCGATGGTGCCGCTCGACCGCCCTGCGCTCGGCCCGGGTCATCGCCTGCCACTTCGCGGGGTCTTGCACCCAATCGGGCACGCGCGCCGGTGTCGGCTTGCCGGCCGGCGCCACGCCGGCGGCGAGCTCGGGCTCGACGTCGAGCGGCGTGCCGCGGTGCACGAGCTCGGCCGCCACACGCACCGCGCCGGGGTCGAGCACGGTGTGCGTCTCGCGTACGGCGCGCATCGCCTTGTCGCGGGTCATCACGTGAGCTCGGGAATGATGAGGGCCGAGTGGTCGTCGCCCGGGTCGCCGAGCAGCACGACCTCGTCGTACGACGCGAAGCCCTGCGCGGCCGGCGCGGTGTGCTTCAACCACTTCGCCGTCTCGACCGCGCCGAACACGCCGCAGTAGACGCAGCGCGGTCGCTCGGGCTCGTCGACGTTGAGCTTCGGGTGCTGGCACTCGGGCGGCATGCGCCACTCGAAGACGCACGAGAGCTCGGCGTCTGAGTGCTGCTCGCAACGATCGGTGCCGATGATGATGAGCCCGCCGCTCTCGTGGCAGTGCGGCTCGAGCTCGTCGAGCGACCACTCGATGACGACCGGCCCCTCGTCGAGCTCGCGGTGTTGAAGCATGAGCGTCGGCATCACAGCCCCCGGTAATCGTCGAGGCGGGCGACGCCGGCCGGCGTCTCGTCGGGGTCGGCCTTCGCCTTCGGCTCGACGTAGCGGATACGCAGGTCACGGCGGGCGTCGGCGTACGTGCCCATCAGTTTCTCGCGTTGTCGCAGCTCGGCGCCGGTATAGCCGCGCCACGCTTCCATGGTGCGAGCGTGAATCTCGGCGGTATCCATGGCGAACTGCCAGTCGCTCTCGGTCCACAGTTTCGCGTGCGGCATGCGGGCGACGACCGCCCACCATCCGAGGGTCGCCTCGGGCCAATCGGGCGAGTTTGCTGCGCCGACGTCGATGACCGAGATCCCCCCGGTCGCGCGGTCGCGTAGCGCCGGCGCGCCCTCGAAGGGAACGTCGTCAACCTCAGTGAAGTCGTACGTCGGATTCTTGTGCCGCACCTGCGATCGGTCGGCCTTCGGCTTCGTGCCCGGTACGCCCATAAGCCCTATCCTCTCTCCCGAGCCGATCCTAGCAGGTACCTAGTAGCTTTGAGTAATGGTTACTCTCCGTAGCAAGGTCACGGAGAGTGATTCGGACATATGCCCCCGAATCGGGCCGGAAGTCGTATCGTGGCGGAGACGCT
>Ga0247674_1000014_pt1 | contig 41446 bp, 63 predicted proteins | sample CNK15_metaG_FD_183044 | JGI IMG/M metagenome (GOLD analysis project Ga0247674, IMG submission 183044) | Soil microbial communities from Purdue University Martell Research Forest, Indiana, United States - CNK15 | ecosystem: Environmental > Terrestrial > Soil > Temperate forest > Bulk soil...
AAATCTTCCATATTGGGCCAATAAGCTTTTTCAGCGGAAGCTGGACCAATATGGAAGATTTATCCTTGCGTACCAAAAGTGGCTTCTCGCGACACAAGGCCCAGGCGGATTCAGTCCTCACGTCCTTCGCGAACTAGGCTGGAAGGGGGAGGTTTGATTGGCGGAAACGGCCAACCCGCCGGGGACATGCTCCATCAGGCACTATTGCGGCAGATTGCCCGTGACAATGCCCGCCTGGCCTCCTGGGAACGTCCCCACAAGATTAACTTGGCCAGGGTGAAGGGTATACTGCCGTCGGGGGTTCGGGCGCGGCTGCGGGGTGCTAGAGGGCAAGATGACGCTAGATGAAGCCTTCGGACGAGCGCGGGACCGGTGCCAAGGCAGCGACCGCGGCGACCCTGTCCTAACCCTCATGCCATTCGTAGAGGCGCCGAACGTCACAGCGCTGGTGGATACGGCCCTAGAGACGATCGTCAATAAACTGGTGAACGATCCCGAGGAAAAGCTCAGTGTCTCGCAGTTGATCGAGGGGGCGCTGCTGGCTGTAATTGTGCGAGCCTACAACGCTGGACTTGCCGCCGGCAGAGACTGACAGGTTACTGGCAAAGTTCTGTCAGTTGAAGTAGACCCGGACTGAACCATCCCCTCCCACGGACTGACATCGCATTCCGTCGCATTCTGTCGCTGCGAAAATCGCACTTCTTCGCACTTCAAAATCCTTAATAAAAGAGCCGGTTTCGCGCCGGTTCGGTCCTAAGTTCTTGAATTTTCAAGGCCGAAAGCCCACAGCGGAGTACCCTTTTATGCGCGCGCTCGCCGCGATCAGTGCGTTCGCGGTGATCGTGGCGAAATCCGGGAACCGGTCCCTTCTGAGTTGGACAAAATATCCATAATGTCCAACTCGGGCTTTTAGGCGCACGAGGAATCAACGGGTTACAGACACGTCTTTGGCGCTATCGGTCACTGTAATGTCCAACTCGCGCGATGCGCCGTTGGCGATAAGTGCTTGAATCTATCGCCAGTCCGAGTGCCGGCCGGCGAACTGCTCGCGCCTCTTATTGGTGACCTGGACGTAGATCATGGTGTTCTGGATGTTGGAATGTCCCAGATGGTCCTGGATGGCCACAATATCGGTGTCATGGGCAGACAGGTAGGTCCCACACGAATGCTTCAGCGCATGCATGTGGGCCCTCTCAGGAGCGATGTGCGCTTTCGCGCAGTAGTCCTTCATCAGCTGGTCAAGGCGCGATCGGGAGACGCGGCCGTGCTGCCGGGTGGTGAAGAGCGGCCCTGGCGCCATGCCCCGTATCCGGAGCCAGGCGCTGATCGCCAGGCGCTCCGACCGCACCAACGGGAACTCGCCCGAGTTCGATCCCTTCAGCCGGCGGATCATGATCCGCTGGGCCTTCTCCCGGTAGTCGCCAATCTGGATCATCCCCAGCTCGCTGGCGCGCAGGCCACGGTGGTACGCCAGGCGAAACATGGCTGTATCCCGGGGCGATTTGATGACCGCGAACAGGCGATCGATCTCTTCCTCGGTCAGGTATTCGGGGATTGTCTTAACCTTGCGTTTCATCCTTCAATTCTGCTCGTTCTTTGGATTCTCCCTCTTGCAGTTGCGCCGGACCAAGGGCTGGAGCCAACTCCGCCAGCAATGGCCTGAGCTCGGGACCCTTCATGCCCGAGTGGCGCGCGATCGCAAATTGCAGCGATAGCAGCTTCAACCGGTTCGCGTCATTGCCGTTGATTCGGGACAGTACCTTCAGCGCCATATTCGCTCGCCCATTGGCGTTGTCGCTGCCCGTTGTAAAGTAATCCTTGATTGACTCGAGCGCCTGGGGCGCCAGATCATTCAGTGCTTTCGATGCTTCGGTATCCATTCTTCAGTTCTCCTTTTCCTTGTATCGAATGCTCCTTCAGTTCTCCCCGCGTCTGATTGCACACCGCCTTCAGTTCTCCCCAAATCGATTGCTCCCGCGCGCGACGATCGAGCATCGGGAAAATCTGGCGACCTTCAGTTCTCCTCGGCTATTCCCCAAATCGATGCTCTCTCAGTGCGCCGCAGCGACCTTCAGTTCTCCTCCGCGTCTGCTCACGACTGCGCCCTTCAGTTCTCCTCGTTCCGTTGTTCCAAATGCTACAACGCGCACGGATTCTCCCATGCGAATGAGATCAAGCCCTTCAGTTCCCCTCGCCAAATTCACAACGCAGCGCGACCTTCAGTTCTCCTCGCCCTTATCCGCTCTGAGGACCTTCAGTTCTCCCCGCCCTTCCCAGAAAGGAGGAACCATGCCTTCAGTTCTCCTCAATTCTTGCAGTAGCACCACCTTCAGTTCTCCTCGCTATTCCCCGAATCGATGCTCCAGCTCGCGGATCGCCGCGCCGGCCTTCGTGGCCTGCTTCCGTTTGCGGTCGATTTCCCGCTTAACGGCACGCTCCGTTCCGGCATCCGCCAGGTCTGCCTCCGTGTGGACGTTCATTGCCAGCATATCGCCTTTATCCTTCAGCATTTGTGTGAAGCGAAACGCCGGCCAGTCCGCATTTTCCAGCCCAACCACTGTCAGATCCCCTATCCCCTGCCCCTTCAGCCAGTCGATAATCTCTCGAGACCACTGGTGCAGCCAATTCGTGAGCCAGCCGTCCCAGGTCATGTTGGCGAGCGTCTGACGCTTGCTGCGGGCTGAACCCTTGCGCCGGCCGATCTGACACAACACCCGGCGCCGTATCGCATCCCACTCCTGTTTCCGCTTCAATAGCGTGACCAGCCGGCCGGTGAAGTCCCGGGACTCGAATTCCGTCCGCAGCCACAACCTATTGTTTTGTCCAATTGGGCCCAAGGTGGCCTTACGCTGGCCGAACGTGCCAAATTGTACCGCTATGGGGTAGGCCAGCCGGACTATGACCTGGCGCCGTTCCGGCTTGACGACGATCGCGGCCTTGCGAATCGATATCTTCCCGGCCGCCATGTCATCCAGCAGGGGGCCCTGCCAGTCTTTGACTGTCCCGCACGCGAGGGGAATTTTAAGCCACGCCCCGTCCTCACATTTCGCTGCCTGTGCCTGTAATTCAATGACATAGCGGTCACCGTCTCGAGTCAGACGGACCCCTGATTCCTTCCGGTCCTTGTTGCCGCGGATGGTGAGGGCGGCTGTGGTTTTCCACTCAGGGAGAGGGGCGCCGGCCAGGATGCGTTTGGCGTGGCGCCGCCAGGTCATCAGAACTTCGCGTTCTGCGGCCGTATAGGCATTGCTGCCCAGTTCCATCTTCTCGTCGTGCCGGATCCACCGGGTCACATCGTGAGGGATGTTTTTGGTGGGATCGACGCAGAGATTTTTGGATTCAGCCCAGAGCGCGCGCAGGAACAGGTTCCGGTAGCGTGCTGCCTGCCATGAGAGGTCCTTGAGGCGCTGGAAGAGTTCCCAGTCTCCCCGCAGATCGAGTTTAACGGCGAGCACGCGCATACGCTCATGCTCGCCGTCTGCCACTGCCTCTGACGCTGTATGCGGCACCACGACCGGAGAACTGGGGCCGTCGCCGTTGCCGGCGTGAAGAGTGCCTCGTGCGAGATTACGAGGAGATTCAGCCGAAGCAGTAGAATCGGACATTCCAATCCAACTGTACGCTAAAAGCCTCAGTCGGTGGTGACCAAGCATTTTATCAATGCATAGGCCAGCACCACGTTCAGAGCCATCGACAAAAGCAAAAGACGCCGGTACCGCATTACTTCGCGGTACGGCGTCCACGCCCGCTCTTTGAGCATGTCGTCATGATGCTTCATCTGTCGCCCAGCGTCCATGCCACCAACATGATCAGTAGGAACAGCACGAGGCCAGGCCAGCCGCCGGCGATCGCACGCACATAGGCTAGTATGAAGTCGTGGGGGCCGGTAATACGGCGTCCGTTGGTATACGGGGGCAAGACCGGGATTCGCCACCCGGTGCCGGATGAAATACGCCGGGAGACCAATCCAACACGTGCGCGGAGGCGGGCGTACATCATTCCTGCCCCCTAGAGTATTCCGCCATCCCGGCGTAGGTGTCGTTGAGCCGCGCCACCAGGGCTGCGAAGTCGATGCCCATTGCCTCCCGGTTGCGGTGGTAGCTCACCGGGTGAGCCTGGTGGCAGTCATGGCACAGCGGAACTGCGGTCGTATCTGATGCCTTCTGGCGCATGCCGCCGTCTGAGCCCGTGTGGGCTGCTTCTACCTGGTGGGTGGTCCCGCAGGCTGCGCAGGGTAGCGTGCGGATCCAGGAGAGGTACTTGCGATCGCGGACGGGCCCGCGGCGGCCGATGCGTGGCCGGCGCCGCGGTTTCCTAGGGTGCACGGTCTCTCCATGCACCGCATAGCGTAGGTATCGGATTAAGCTCATTGTTGGTATCCAGTGCACTCGGGGCACGGTGAGACGATTCCCTCGATTTGTGAGACGATGACCCGGGCGCCCGGCACGTCCTCCCCATCGCGCAGGGCCTTGCGGATCGCGGCGTAATCCGGCGAAGTCTTCACCAGCCCCGCTGCGGTAATGGCCGCCTGGTCGGTGATTTCGATGGCCTCGTAGCGGCTGAGAGCCAGACCCAGATTCTCGGCCAGTCGGCAGACTGCCTCGTCTTCGTTGAAGGGGCTCATCGGCCCCTCGCTTCGCGTTTCTGCAGATCCATCTTCATTGCGGCATAGCAGGACCGCGCCTCTTCCAGCCCTTCCGGAGTCTCCTGAAATTCGGAAGCGTGCCGAACTCCGAACTGCCCCAGCATCGCGTAGTAGGTCCGGGTGAAAGAGATTGCGGTGTAGCGGCGCTTCAGCTCCGCGAAGGCATCCAGACGCTTAATGCGTTCGGCGTCCAGGGAGTATTGAAGCTGCTCCTCCACCGTGGGCTGTTCGTCTTCCGGCGCGTCCACATACTCGTATTCCACTTCCTGCGTCTGCTCGATGAGGGCGGCGACGGGCTGCGGGCCGCGGGTCATGGCGGCGATCTTCGCCTGGGCCACCTCCTGCGCGGCGGCCGCCGATCCCCTCAGTGCCGTGCCCATTTCCTCTTCCGTGACTACCCCGTTTATCGCAAAGCTGCGTTTGAGTGCCAGGACCTCGGCAACCTTGGAAATCATCGCCGAAGGGTACTGCGACCACACCGGCCCCGGCTTCTTGTATTCGGAGTAATACGCTTCGCAGGTGATGGCATGGGTGCGGTCCTTGCGCCACACGGAGCACGTCGCCTTGACCGGCACGTTGCGGTCATCCCGCTCCACCCGCGTCTCCATGCCATCAAACTGCGGGTGCTCGTTGGCCACCCGGAGATACCCGTCACGCGAGGCCATGATGATCGATTTCTCTGACACGAAGTAGATCTCCTTCAGGAACGGATCCAGGCCCGTGGACCGGCAGACCTCCAGGAACATGCGGAGTTGGGCGTCCGTCGCGCCCCTGGCCACCGTCTGCTTGATGACGTTGACCATTTCCGGCTGGTCATAACGGCTGGAGCTGGATAGTGCGAGTGCGGTAGCCATTTACTGGATCTCCTTGTATGCGATTCCGTCCCACTCGAGGCGAACCTCGATAAACTTCTGTCCGTCCCAGCGTTCGACCACGGTGAATCTCGCGGGCTCCCGGAAGGTCAGGAACTGCGCCTTGCAGGCGTCGGAGCAGTAGATCGAATCCCAGCGTGCGGGCTTCGTGCTGCAGTTGACGCAAAGCTCGGCGGTGATGCGTCCCGCGGCTGAGAAGGACGCCATGACCGCGGCGGCCGGGATGCCTTTGCGCTTGTTGGTGTTCATTAACTCAATACCTCCTCGGTGGCGTCGGCCATGACGTCGGCCAGCTGCGAGGGCGTGAGGTCTTGAAGCCTCGCGCCGTTGTAGCGTTCCTCGGCCAGGGTCGCGGCCCAGCGTCTGATCTTCAGCGCATTCAGCGCCTTGCGGTTTTTCCAGTACTGTTCGTATGCCGTCATGGCTTAAGCCACCTCCCCTTCCATCTCTTCGTACATCTGGACAGCCGTCACGGCCCGGAGCCTGACATTCCAGGGCGAATTCGGATCGTGTACCGGGCAGTCGAAAGCATCGAACAGATCCACGTCCGTTTGATGGCATTCGCAGTCCGGCTCCTTCAGTTCCAGGCAGCCGGCACACACCAGGGTGCGGCAGCCGGCACACACCAGGGTGCGTTGAGTGGCCCACGGGGCCTGGGTCAATTCGAGGCAGTCGTCACCACACTCCCAGCAGTTCAGGACGTGGGTTTCGGCTTCTTCTCGCGTGGTTCGTTCTTGCATTCGGTCCATGTAGAAATCTTAGCATCCGTGCGCACGGATGGCAAGAGAAATCTGTACGCACGGATATGTTATTATCGGGGCATGTCAGATGAAGAGAAGGACGCCGCTGCGCAGAGCATGGCCGCGAAACGGTGGGCGAAGACGACGCAGAATCAGCGGTCTGAAGTTGCCCGCAAACTAAATGAGGCGAGATGGGGGAAAAAGAAGAAGACGAAGAGCAAGAAGAGTACTACCGGCACTTGACTACCGTGCGCACGGACTGCTAGTTTCATCGCATGATCAAATACGGTTTATTAATGGTCCTGTTGCTGGCCGTCGCGCCGGCGTTCGGACAGACTCCCGATGTGCAGTGGACTGATGGGGCCTTTAATGGCCGCTGGTGGCAGGAACACTCCGACCCCATGCAGCGGTATGCATACCTGGCCGGTATGCTTCAGGGTCTCGGGGCTGCACAACCGGAGAGCAAACTCTACGATTTGGTGGTGCCGGGCGGGTTGACTTATGGGGAACTTATAAAGGCCGTCGATGCCGTTTACCAGGAACCACTGAACGGGCGGCTGCCGATCCTGGGGGCACTGCAAATCGTGAAGGCGAAGGCGGCGGGAGGCGACCCGGAGGCTATCGAGGGGCTCACGCGCATTTGGCGCAAGGGATTTTCGGACGTTAAGCCAGCAACTCCGGAGGTGACGAAGCAATGAGCATGGATCACCAGCAGTGGCTCGAACAGCACGACCGCATGATCGCGGATATGAACAACACCCTGCGGCGTGCAATCCGCATGGGGGTGCAGGATGCGCGGAGGCAGCGAAAGCGGAACGCGGAGTTTGACGAGAAGATGACGCAGATCGCGGCGGCGCAACTGGTCAATGAGGAGCTACTGAAGCAAAACGAGGGGTTGTTGAAGCGGTTTCTGGAGCGCGGCGGGAACGGGGCGGCGAAATAGAAATGACATGACTCCCGAAGAGCATGAAATAGCGAAGCGGCTCTTCTGGGAGAAGACTCTACTGGCGATGCTCCCTGATCCGCGTATGACAGTCAAGCATGCGGCGGAACTTGCAGACGAAGCAGTCAAAGAGTGGAAGCAGCGCTTCGAGAAACGTTTGGGAAGGGGCAAATGACCGTAGAGGAACGGCTAGGACGGGAAATGATAGAGGGGATGGAAGCCTAATGTTTCAACGCTTGTGGTTGGTACTCTCGATTATCTGGGCGGGGTTGATATTCCTCGCCGGCAATGGTGACGCACCCATGGAGAAGATGGTGGCCCTGGCCTTCGGGCCGGCTATTGTGGTGGCCGTGCTGTGGCGAGCGGGCCGCTGGGTTGGTTCAGGTCGTTAGAGTCTGCCAATTACGGTAAGACGCGCGGAAGGGATAAAATAAACGTGAAACTCGAAAAGGGACGCAGCTACGATACAGTCGGCCTCCAATTTGAGGGTTGGACTGAGGGTGATGGCAGTGGGCACGAGGGTTACCACGTTGCTGATTATTTCACTGATGACGGTATCTACCTTGGACCCGATGAGTATGGCGTAGAACCGCTATTTTGCAACGAGCCGCGCGAGTTTCTCATCAAAAAGGAGCGTTGACGCTGCGGATTTTCCAGTGTCGGCCACGTGCTCATTGATTTTGGCGCTGTCGTACCCGGCTTTCTTCAGCGCATTGACGAGCCGAGACTTCCCGAACTGGCCAAAGTACTGCAGCAGTTCACCACCGGCGTCTTCCGCGCCGCGGAAGCTCTGCGCTAGCTGATCGGAGACTTCAACGCCCTTGGCTTTCAGAAAGTTGGTCATGTCCTCGGCACTGACGCCTTCATCAGCAGCAAAATGAGTAAGATCCAAAGTTCGTTTAGGTGCAATGATCAGGCGCTGCGTGTGCGGGCCAAACTCTTTGCTGTATTGCTCATCTGGCGTGGTGTAGAGGATCCCCTGATCGTTCAGAGCAAGTGCATCCGCCGGTTTTTGCATCGAACGGAAGGCGATCATTTCCTTCCCCGCAAGAAGTGGGGCCGCCGCCTCTCGCAACACGTCCTCGCCGGTAAGGGCCATGCCGCGGCTTAACGCCCCCACTTCCGGCGCCGCGCCTTCCAGCATGCGTGTGCCGGCCCTCACGGCTGCCTTGGCTCCGGCGGCCGCCTTTGCCGGGGGAATTAATGCCCCTGCCGCCAGAAGTGCTGCCTCGGTCTTGCTCTGCGGTATTACCGGTGCCACGTCCGCCAGGCTGCCCACCGGGCCACCGGTGACTCCCATCGAGAAGGGCTGGTTGAGCCGCCTCTCGGCGCCCTGATACCAATCGGGCATCGGGTTGGCCTGGTTCACTGCCCCGCCGAAGCTGGTGTCGGTTGGCATCCCGATGGCCCTGGGTGCCTCGGGTGGTCCCATCTTCTCCCGGGGCGCGGTGTTGACCGACTGAATGGCTAATGCCGGCGGGTATCCCAGTTCTTTCATCAGGTGCCACTGGATCTCCGCGCCGCTGTAGCCTGCGTCGCGGGCCCCCTGCACGTCGAACTGTTTCAGCTCCGCCATGGTTTATTGCTCCAGAGGCGCGCGCTCAAATGCGGATAGCTGCGGACGGTCGCCACCCGCGTCCGCGGCTTTCGGCAGGCTTACAGGCGTCACGTCACTCCCCGCCATCTTGAGGATCTGGCCTGCCGTGAGAGCCCTTGCCGGCGCACTCAGGGGCATGCGCAGTCCCCTCGTGAGCAACTGGACTCCGGCCCTGGTATGCATCATCTTGGAGAGCGCGCCTGCGCCGATAGCCAGCGGAATTCCGGTTGCCGGGTGGTTAACGAGCAGGTTCCCTGAGCCCGCGGCTACCGCCAGTACGGCGCTGCCCGAGGGGTTCGGGTTCTCCGCCAGTTTTTTCGCTCCGAGGAAGAACTTATCCAGGTCACTCACCAGGCCCGGGTCATTCTGGAAGATGATCTTCTTAGTCTCTGGCCCGAGCGCCTGCCACTTAGCGTACATCCCGTCGGCACCGGTAAATCCACCCTGAGCCTGTGCCTTGGTGAACAGGTCCTCGAGCCACGCGCGGCCAACTTTCGGCATTTCGTCGGGCGCCTCCTGCGCCACCTGGCGCAGCCGCTCGATGCCGGCGTCCTTCGCGTACGTCATCTGGCCGAAGGTTTGCACGGGCTCGTCGCGCAGTTGCTTCAAAATACCCTTGACGCCGTACGCATCCGCGGTGAGGGACCTTCCATCCTTCAGGGCCTGTAGCGCCCGGGCGTCGTTGGCGGCCCCTACCGCCTTGTCCACCTGGTCCTGCAATTGCTTCACGATGAGCTTCGCGATGCCGGCATTCCTGCCCTCGCCCTCGCGCGCCAGGGCCTTCATGCCGCCCAGTCCGTCTTCCGCCACGCTGGCCTGAACGTAGTCGGGGCCGTTCAAGAGGCTCTTGGCTGCCGTATAGCCTGCCGATGCGTTGCGTTTCGCCGGCTCCATCCACTTGTCCATCTGGGTCACGATCGGCGCCAGCATTCTCTTGATCGCCCGCACGTCCGTGGGGAGCGCCACGTCCTCCATCACGGGGACCGGGTTGCCTTGGGCGTCTAATTTGGTCCCCTGCTGCACCGATCGCACGTTAGCGGGGTCGGCCTCGATCTTTCGGAAATCTTCGTATGCCGTGTCCGCGTCCGCGTGAAAGCCCTGCATCTTCTGCCGCAGTGAGGTGGAGACGCCTTCGCCGGCCTGCTCTGGGACGATAGGCTGCGCGTGCGCGCGGGTTGCCAGGGCGTCGGCTTCCGCCTGGAGTGCCGCGGTCGTTTGCTTGGCGGCGCCGTGGGCGACGGCCGCCCCGAGGGGCGTGGTATCCACCGCCTTCTGGATGTTCTTGACGTACAGGTTGTCGGTGCGCGCCGCTGCGTTGGGAGCCGCGCCCTTGCTCTCCACGTAGTCCAGGGCGGCATTTACCTGCGGGGTCGTCTTTGCAATTCTGGGCGTTAAGGGGATGCTGCCCTTCAGGAGTTCCGGCGCGGCCAACTGCAGGGCCATGCTTGTGGTCCCGCCGAGAGCCCCGGATACGTCGCCAGATTGCGCCTGGTCGCCCCGCGCGTCTAGCGCCGGCCCGACCATCGGGATGGCGTAGTTCAGGGCATGGCGGGCCGCCTCCACGTAATCCCCGCGCTTCAGCGCTTCCTGCGCCTTCAGCCGTACTGCATCCTGGGCCGCTCCAATCCCCTGGATGGTGTCGATCGGGTGCGCCACCGTGTGTATCAACGCCTGCCCGCTGTTGGCTAGGTCGCCCCAGAAATTCTTGGCGAAGTTGGCCACGTGATCCATCGGGCTCTTGGGCCGGTCGGCCGGCTGGTCAACTGGGACTCCACCGAATTGCGACTGGGTTTCGATTCCACCGAATTGAGAAGCCATCATGGTTTCCTGTAGGTCTTGCCGTTCGACTCCGTGTATACCGCGCCGGACGGCAATTGATCATATTCCGCTTTGGTTTTTATCAAAGGAGGAGTGCCCCCGCCTCCTGTCCCGGCGCCCGTTTTCTTGAGCGTATCCGGATCGATTCCATGCCGCTGGAATACTGCTCTAGCGGATGGAAGAACCGGGCTCCATTTCCCCACGTCTTGCTGTTGTGCCCGCTCCAGGTACGTTTTCAACTTTCCGGCAATAGACTGGAGGTCTTCCTGTACGACGCCCGCTAATTGTTCTGGAGACTTAGCGCGGTCGAGCGTTTCGTTGATATGGGCGATTTCCGGGTCCGTCGCCACGCCCTTCAATGCGTTCGCCATCTCGCCCGACACCGTCACCTTCAGAGCGTCGAAGTTGGTGGGCATACTTGATCCGAAGATTGTGCTCAGCTTATTCCATGCGGCGTTGCCCGGCTGGAACGTCCCGTTCTTCATGGCCATTGCGGCATCGTAAAGCTGATCCAAATGCACCGGGGCAGTATTCAAATTTCCGATATTGCGCCCGTCCGGGCCTGTCGTAAACGCTTTCCGAATCTGCGCTCTCTGCTCATTGAACGTCGGATCAAATTTGAAGACCGCGTCACGCAAAGCGAGCGCTGCGGGCTGCCGGGAGGTGGCAGGCGGCATGTTAGTCCGCCCTTCTGCAATTGCTCGAATCTGGGCCGCGGTCGCTTGCGGCAGACTGGACAGGTATTCCTCTCCGGTCGATTGAGAGGCCCCGCCGCCAGCCTGTCCCCCCTGTCCCCCCAATCCCGGTATCTGGAATGTGTTCACCGGACGAGACGCCATCTTTGATTGATCCAGGCGTTTCAATGCAGCACCCGCCGCGGCTCTCCTTTCCGGAGTCTCGTTCGGATTGGTGGCGATAACGGCCAGTTCCGTTTCCGAGTTCCCCATGTTTGCCGCGTCCACCTTCTTCTTCTCAGCCAAGGCGTCGGCCGCCTGCTTCGCCTGTCGCTGTTGGTCTAACGTCAGGCCCTGGCTCTTGACGAGTGCAACCGCGGCGGGAGAGAACATCGGCGGAATCAGCGGCTTCACAGTGTCCGGCAATTTGTCGCGCCAATCCGTCCATGCCTGCTGGTTCGAGTCCTCGCCGGGCGCGGTCTGGCCGGCCAGTTCCAGTTGCTTCTGCTTCGTCGTGGCGTCTGCTGCGCCGGCCTGCGCCGTATTGCGCTGGACAGTGGAATCCGAGGTCCGCTTTGCCGTGGCCAGTTCCCGTTCCTTGGGACTGGCCTGTATCATCTGGGTGGTGATTTGCCCTACCAGGGCACGAGCCTGCTCTCCGGTAGGGTCCGCATCCAACGATGCAATCACGGGATCCGTTAGGGCCTTCGCGTGGGCGGGTGTGATTGCTCCGCTGTCCACCGCTTGCCTCACGTGAGTCACGAAGAGGTGGGCGTCATTATTTCCGGCCTGGACGCCTGCAGCCAGGTGGCCCGCGGCGTCCTGCTCGAGAAGCGCGACCTTGCTTCGCGTGTCCGCCAGGTCGGCCAAGGATTTTTGGTATTTTGTATGGGCCTCGAGGATTGGGGTGGCCGCGGAGCCGAAGCCGGCGAGCGACAAATCCTTGGTGAGCCTGCCCTCGTCCAGTTGCGGCCTGCCGTTCTCATCGACGGTGTATGCGTTCTTAAACGCGGCGTCGGTGGCCTGCTGCCGCGCGAGTGCCCGGTTGTGCTCGTCTATGTTTAACTTCCCTAGCTGTAACTGCTGCTGTCCTTCCTGCTGTTGCAGGGCGAGGTTCTGCAGGTTCATCAGCTTGGCGCGGGCGTCGAATGGGGAGTAGTATTTTGGTGGCTCGAGCGCCGGTAATTGCATGGGAGTCGTAGACATGTGATTAACCTCCTGGGTTCCACTCGCCGCTGATGGGCTGTTTCTTCTTCATTGGGTCGGTGCTGCCAAATGCCCCCGCCCAATTGAACCCTCCGGTGCCGCCAGACAGGCCTCCGGCGAGTAGATCAGTAACACCGCTGCCGATGCCGCCCAACATGCCGTTCCAGGCGTTGGCGGCGTTCATGTTGCCTTGCGCCTCGGCATTCCCTGCCCCCACCTGGGTATCCGCCAGATACTTGCCGGCATTCATCGTATTGGCCGCCGCCAGATTTTCGGCGTTGATTTTTGCATTGCTTCCGTACTGCTGGCTGTTCGTGCGCATGTTGCCCGCGTACTCTTCCCCCTGCATGCCAGCGGTGCCGGCGTATCGCTCGGCTTCTGTCAGGTTGGTGCCGGATTGTCCAGCCGCCGTGAGGCCTCGTCCGGCGAGTGTCCCCAGCACATCAGCCTGTCCCTTGTTCTGGGTGTCCCACCTATTGAAGGCGGCGCCGTACTCGCCCGCCGCGGCGTTCTGGTTGTAGTTGCTGAGTGCCTTTAGGGTGCCGCTAGAGACGCCCATTGCCTGCGCTTTCGCCTGCATGGCACGTTGCCCTTGGTCCAATCTAAATTGATAGCCAGGGTCATACTTCACCATGTCCGAGGCGGTGAAGCCCTTACCCATCGTGTCGGCCAGCGTTGCCAACTTTCCGGTGGCGTCGGCGCCCGCGGTGGCGTACGGGGAGAGCATCCCGTTGGCCTCGAGGGCCGCATTCCTGACGCCGGCCTGGGCCGATTTGTAGGCGTCCGTTACGCCCGTCGCCGCGGCCTCGCCGGCAGCCATCACGGGCTTGATGGCTTCGTCGGTGGTGGTGCGGATGCCGGTATTGACATCTTTGGCTGTGTCTTGGACGGTTTGTCCCGCCTGTGCCAGGCCCTTTTTCTGCGCGTCGGCGGCGTTGTGCGCTGCACTAGCTCCCTGTACGCCCCCAATCACCGAAGTCACGATACTGGGCATAATTCCTCTTTACTGAGGCCGAATAACACCTGGTCCTCGAGTTTGCCGTGTTTCATAAAACTCCCGGGGTTCGTACCGTATTGCGTCATCCCCGCCCGCTGTACCAGCTTCAGAGCCAGCCGGGCGTACGCCGGGATGGCGCCCGTGATGCGTCTCGCTGGCGTATTCTGAAACATCCACTCGAGGGCCCCGCGCAGGATGACGTGTCCGCGTGTCTCGCGCCTGGGAAGCAGGATGATATGGCCTTCCCAGCAAATCATGCTCTGCGGCAAAAACGTGAACAGACCGACAAGTGACTCCCGCTCCCAGACGGGGAGGTACACGATGCGCGGGTCATCGTTCGGCTCGAACGTCTCAGGGTCTCCGGCATAGTCGTCCCCAATCCATGGCCAGATGCGAGGCAGCGTGTAGATCCCGCGCACCAGGCGCAGGTTGCGAGTGCGTTCAAACCTTATTCCGGCACCGGCCATAGGCACATGGTGATGAGCGGGTACTCGTTGTTGTTGTAAAGCACGAGCGGCTGCAGGGCCTGAGATCCCTTCTCCATCACCTGCGCGAATTCCTTGGACGAGACCAGCTTCAGCGCCTTGCGCAGGCCCAGCTGCGGGTCGTCGTAGATTACGCCGGCGCTTTGAATCTTGACCGGCCGCTCCGTGTTGAAGTCCGCGGACGGGCTGGGGCCCATCGTGTAGCAGGCCTTTCCGGACTGCAGCTGGAATTGCTTCTGGTCGATGATGTAAACCGCCCTATGCTGTGTACTCATCTCACCGAGCAGATCGTTCAATACGCCTAATGCCGTCGCGGACTCCTCAGGGTTCGGTAGCTGCCCGTGCCGTAGTTCTCCCGTGGCCCTCATGGCGCTGTTGATCAGATCCTGTACCGTCATGCTGACACCTCCGGCGGGTCTTCAATGGCCAGGTCATTCGAAGCGTTCAGCCCCCCGATCGCGGTCATGGCGTCCTTCGCGAGGGCTTCCTGGATTACGGAGTCGCGCCCCTGCTCGATGGCCAGTTGCGCTGCCAGCGCGTACCGCAGGGCTTTTTCGTACCCCGGGGGGAAATTGATCTCCTCATCGAGACTCGAGAACTCCGTGAGCAGCCGCCACACCCACAGTTCCAAAAAGTTCACTGACGGGCCGGGCGGCGGGGTGGTAATGGGGATGTCGATCACATCCTCGGCAAGCCCGAGGGTAAAGTCGAAAAACTGGTCGCCCGGGGATATGTCATAGATGCCGACCCGCAGGACGCCCGACAGCAATGCCTGGTAGAGGTCGAACAAGCTGGCGGGCGGCACCCGGAACCAGCCAGTCACCGCGAAGGGGGGCATGTAGGCCGGGCTGGGGAATCGAGGAGGGCCGCCGGGATAGATGGCATTGTCGTCGGTCTCCCCGAACACTCCGGGGAAGCCCATGAAGGTATCTATTGTGACGTCGGAGCTATTCAGGCGGTACGTGGTGGTTTCTCCCATGTAGCCGCAATTGACGGGCGTCCCGAAGACATCCAGAAAGCCGAAAAAGAGGTTCTGCCCGCCATCGAAGTCGAAGTCCCCGGGCTGCGGGGTGCTGCGCAGGTAGTAGAAGTTACCGGCACCGAACTGCGCGACGTAGACCGGGTTGGGCGAGCCCGAGTCTCCGTCATAGAGTGTGATACGAAGGTTGGCCGCCCCGAGCCCTCCCCCCAGGAGTCCCGCAAAATCGATGCCCGCGAGGTCGTCCGCGATGATGGTCAGCCAGTTGGTTCCCGCGGGCGTCCACCCCTTGAACAGGCGCGCCGCCGAAATCTGCTGGACCAGCCTCTGCCCGTTCGATCCCACCATGTCGATAATCAGCCCGCCCATGACGCTGAACGCAGGCGGCAGCAGGCCGATGCCAGGGCTGGTCTGGGTGTCAAGGTTGCTCACAGTTCCCTCACGCCTTCCTTCCGGATGGAATCGTTAGATTGCTCGAGCTCCCCCATGGCCTGGTTTGCCTGCTGCTCCACGACCGCTGGATCACGTCCGTACTCCTTGCATAGCTCTCTGGCCAGGCCCATCACCAACGCCCGGAGGTAGACCGGGGGGAAGGTCGCCGCGTCCGTCAGGGCATCGAAATGCCACATCTGCCTCCACACCCACAGGTCCAGCCAGATGCCCGTGGGCGTGCCCAAAGCCGGAGGGATGACGATAGAGCAGGTGGCGCTGACAGTGGAAGTGGCGCCGCCGCCGCCGATACCAACGGGGGTTCCGGGAATGATGAACGTGCCGGGGGAATTCTGGTTGTGGTACTCCGTTGTGATCCAGTTGGCGGAAAGCTCGACGTTCAGGATATGCAACTCATCGACGTTGCCCGTTTTAAATCCGATATCAAAAAACTTGGCTACCCGCCCTGTAGTGGAACCGCCGTTATCGGCTGTCCAGCCACCGGATACCGCCGTGCTGCCATCACTGTAAACCCGGCCAGTTGCCGCCGGTGGAGTGCTCTCTGTCCCTGCCACATAGTGCCAGCTTCCGTTCGTGATATTCGTGGCGGTGGTTGCGACGGTCTCGCCCGCTCCGTTCGTTGAGTAAATTTTAAACTTCCCGTCCACGTCCGTATAAAACACGCATCCAAACCCGTCCGCACGGCGTGGATCCCATATCGGAAACATTCCAGTGGTCTTCACCCATGCCGTGCATGAAATCTGGCCGAAAGGCTGCTGCGCGGGAATTGCGAGATTCTCACTGCTGGCAGCGGTGAAGGATTGCCCGTTGCCAATCTTTCCCGCCGTCTGAGTTGAGAGGTTGACCGTGCTGTGATAGCCGTGCGAGGTCGAGTCGAGCGCCTGCGCGTTGCTCGCTTCGTTCAGGTGGTAGACCGCGACGAACTGGGATCCCCACACCGCCTGGGAACCGAACGCCGCGTTCGCCGCGGGCTGGGTGATGCCTCCGCCAGCCTTGTACCAGACGTAGATCGTCACGTCCGATGCCGTAAGGACGTTGACGGGAACCCAGATCTCCGCAGAGGCTAAAGAGGGGTTGGCGTTTTGAGCCCAGGTAACGATCTCGCACGCCAGTTGAGAGGCTCCGGCGCTATCGGATGAGAAGCGGATATCCCCGCCATCGGACTGCGCGGCATTGCTCCCCCCTGCCGTCACCATTTCCGCGGGGAGACACGCTGCCGTGATTAAGACAGGGAATGCCGTCTGGTCCGCCGGGACCTGTCCATGCTGGACGACCAGGGCGCACTGTCTTGTCCATCCCGTTGGAAATGCCATATATGTCTAGGTAATCGTCGCCGTGACAGTGAAGTGGTAGTGGCCGTCGGTCGTCGGGGTGCCGGTCACCTGACCTGTCGCGGTGTTCAGCGTGAGACCCGGGGGGAGCGCTCCGCCTGTGATGGAGTAGACGACGGTCGCCCCCGAGGGAATGTCGGTTACCGGAAAGGTGTGGCTGTAGGGTACTCCAATCTCGCCCCCCGGCGGGGACCCGCAGCCTATGCCGGACGCCGGTAGGTCCGTTACCGTGATGGTGATGTCGCAGGTGCCGACTGTGCTGCCGGAGTCGTCGCTCACCTGGACCGTGAATTCAAAGGCACCCGCCAGTGTGGGGGTGCCCGAGACCTCGCCGGTCAGGGAGTCGAGCGTGAGGCCCGGGGGGAGAGTTCCGTCGATAATGGCGAACGTGAACGGTGGCGTGCCGCCGGATACCGGGAACGCGTGATGGTATTCGACCCCCACCACGCCGTTCGGGGGACCGCCGCAGCCGAGTCCCAGAGTGGAGGCGATGACGGTGATGCTGCAGTCCGCCGTGCCGGTAGCATGGTCCGCGTCCGTTACCGTTATGGTGATGGGATAGCTGCCTGCCAGTGTGGGGGTGCCGGAGACACTGCCCGTGCTGCCCGTGAGCGTGAGTCCGGGGGGAAGAGTTCCGGCGGTCACGGTGAAGACATAGGGCGCGGTTCCTCCGGTTGCCGGGAAAGTATGCGAGTAGGCTGTCCCGACCACGCCACCGGGAGGGGACCCGCAGGTTACTGCAGGAGCGCCGCCGCCGCCCCCGCCTGACGGGGGGAAGACAAGCAGCTTGGATGTCTCGATCGGGAGTCCAGTGCCTCCATCATCAACGCCCTCGAAATTACCCAGCACCCCCAAACCGATTCCCGGCCCGGACCAGACCCCTACTTGACCGGCTCCCCAGTGCACGGTGCCGCCATCAAACGGTCCCATGACGCTGGTCTCTGCCGTCCAGGTGGTCAGGTCGCTGGCCGCTGCGGTGGAGCTGCGGATCTCGCCCAGTTTGCCGTTGATATTCCAGGTGTGCGGGACACCCGTCTGGGTCCAGAAAGCATGGAGGGTTCCGTCCAGAATGTTGAGGGCGGCGAGCCAGTCCGGGGCGATAACCGGATCTTGCACCACGTTTGCCGTGGAAGGCAGATTATGGAATGTCCAGCCGGGGCTTAGGGTGCCGCCGGCAGCGGAGTAGATGACCAGGTCTCCGTTATCTCCGTCGCTTGACCGGTTGCGCACGCCGAGGAAAGCAATCGTATCGGATGGGGCCGGGAAGTCCAGCAGGTTGCTTGTGTCGTTCTGAAAGTATGCATTCGTCTCAATTGTCTGGAAGGTCCCAAAGCTTCCAGCGGGGGACATTCCCACGTGATACCAGAAGTGAAAGTCGTTGCCGGCCGACAGGATTACATGCAGGTTGCCTGACGCATCGATGCCGGCGCAGCGCTCGAGATACGCCACCGACGCCCCCGCCTGGCCGGCGAGTGCTATCCCGGCACCGCAGGAGGCACCGTTGAAGGGCGCGACAAAGATCCTGGAGTATTTGTTCGCGCCGATGGCCTCCACGCCCGTATAGAGAAGCAGCATGTCACCGGGGCCCCTGCGGAGCAGGTGCAGGCAGATGCCAGAACGGATCGGATAAGAGGTGCCGCTCCAGCCCTTCCAGACGGTGGGGGCCCCGCTGAGTGGACCGCCCGCACCAAAACTGCCGGCCGCCAGGTTGTAAGTGAATAGCAGAAGCGGACCCGTGGTTTGATCAGCGGAAGTCGCGCCAGTGCCATCGATGTCAACCGCCATCAGGTAGACGGTACTGCCATCCATGCAAGTCGTATAAGTGGGTACGGCATTGGGGAGAACGCCGGCAATCGGAGGGATATTGATATTGCCGGTGTCGGTCCAGGTGGCGCCCAAGTCGGTGCTCTTCAAGGCGTGGATACGAAGATCACCGACCCCAAATTCGGACCCCTGATAGAGAAACAGGTATTGAGCCCCTGCGTACTCATAGCCGCCGATGGCGCCGGGGATAGGAGCATTTGGACACTGGCGGAAATCCCAGCCCAGGCCCGAATTCGGCAGATTGATTACACTCATTTAGGGGTCAATTTCAAGGCCTGGTTCAACCGCTCGCGCCGCTTCTGGCAGGGGCTGCAGGGTTTGATGCCTAGTTTGGTGGTTATTTTGGCTACCAGGTCGCCGGCGCCGGTCTCTTCCTTGAGGCCGGGTACGCGGAGGGTTAGTTTTGGCTCTTCTCCCATGTCAGGGAACCATTACCACAGTGATAAGGCGGTCCTGCGCTCCCGTCGCAATAAACCTCAACGTAATGACCGACCCGTTCAGATCCGATGCGCTGAGATCGATCTTGTAGAGCCCGTTGGATAGCTCGGCGGCAGAGTTCGTGCAGGGCCCAAATACCCCGCCGTCAATACTCCGCTGCCCTGTCACCGCCAGGCCTGTCCTGGGCGCGCCGGATGTGTCCACCATCGCGAACTCGAAGTTATTCAATCCGGTATTAGTGACTGTGTTACTTCTGATGGCGACCCGGCCGCTCAACAGGCTCACCTGGCCGGCGCCGGTGCCCGAAGAAAGCAGCACGCTCGCGCCCAGGTCACGGGCGGTCTGCGAGGTCCCGTTGACCTTGAGCACGTCCACCCGTCCCGAGGAATCGACCGCCAGCGGAAGGCCGCCGCTTGCACCCGCCGCCACATTGGGCAGGGCCGTGAGCCCGGCGCGCACCGCGTCGTATGGGTTCAGGCTGGTGAGCGGGATCAGCGCGTCCGTCTCAGCCGCTCCCGTGGCTCCCAAGATCGAGATCAGCAGGCTCTTCGCGTTCGACACCGCGAAACGCGCGTCCGCGATCTGGATTTCGTAGACGCCCTTGTGGTTGGTGGCATCCACCTCCTTAAACCGGCATTTCGTTGCGGTGGGCGCGGCATACGTTCCCAGAGTCGTGATGGTTTCGATGGTGGAACCTGCCTGCGTGTAGGACGTCGCGGTTGCTTCGTTGTCCGCGATGGTCGAGATGATCAGGCCGGAGCTTGAAAATGTGAGTCCGGTTTTCCCGGCGCCCGTGGTGGCGGCGGAGTCGAGGATCTTGACGCGCAGGACGATCGAGGTCTGCCCTCGCGCGAAGCTGATAAGCATTCAGAGTAATCCTCCTGATTGCGTGGGTATTCCGCCCGAGAGAATGCGACGTGTATATTGCGGGGCTGGCCCGCCCGAAGGCGTGACATCAGTCCGCGTGCCTGCGACGATAAACGTACTTGGCGAGTGCTCGTTGTTGTATGCAGTAGAAATCCAGGAGGCAGACCGAGCAATCCCTTTTGAGATTCGCAATTCGTCCAGATCCGCTGCCAGGAGCAGAGAGTTTGAACTTCGGCGGCGACCAATATTAAACTCCTGCGAATTGGCAATCGTGTTCGCGCCGAGGTTGTTGTCTCCTGTTGTGGTTGCTGTGGATGACCCGTTCAAGTACGCCGTCACCCCGCTTGCCAGGTGATTGCCGCTATACGTAAATACGATATGCTTCCAGGTGCCGTCGTTGATGGTTGAGTTGATATGTACATCCATATCAACTGCCCCGGCATTGTTGCTTAAGAGCGCAAAGTTGATCTGCCCGCCTGAGACAAAGACTTGATAGCCTCGAAAAGTAGAACTTCCGTCCATCTTCTCAAAGACCATTCTCGTCCCTGTATCGGTGAACAGTATCCAAAATTCAAAAGTGAATGAGTCTGAATACTCCAGTTGGAGCGCGGCGACATCCGCTGTGTGAACGTACGGGCCGACATTGAAAAAGGCGTACCCATCGATAACCCCAGCGGTAGAGCCGTCCACTGCTCCAGGAGGGCCGACTGCGATGGGAGAGTTTTTCCCGGTGGAGTCAGCTACAGACAGCGTTGATCCATTCGGGAAATGCTGCACCAAGCTGTAGTTGGTGTCCCACACCGCATTAGCCCCAAAGGATGCGTTGGCCGCTGGCTGCGACAGACCGCCGCCGCCACTCCACCATACATAGATGGTTACATCCGATCCGGTCAGCACGTCGCGCGGAACGTGGATCTCGGCTCGCGCACTTGAAAAGGTAGCATTCTGGGACCAGCGCACCACCTCGCAGGCGATCTGCGTAGCGCCCGCGCTGTCCGTCGAAAAGCGCAGGTCTCCGCCGTCCGACTGCGCCGCGTGCGGATCGCCCGTGGTGAGGATTTCAGGGCAGTTGGTGGCAAAGCTCGCCTCGGTGATAAGCACGGGAAACGCGGTCTGATCGGCAGTCACCTGCCCGTGCTGGACAACCAACGCCGCGCGACAAAGCCAGCCTGTAGGGAATGCCATAGCCCTAAAATCCTATGTCCCCCACACCGAACCCGATAAGTTGCCAGGGGCCGCCCTTGCCGGTCACCCCCCCTCCCGCCCCCGCTCCCGGTGCACTTTCACCAGCTGCTGCACAACACTCTTCCAGGGCTTTCTCGGTGGCTGCCACCGCTTGCCGCACGGCCTCTTTGACCGCGAGGTCGAAGAGGCTCTGGAAATACATGATCCAGGTGCGGGTCCACCGGCCGTCGGCATCGAATGCCGGCGACTCCTTCGGGATGCGCGGTTCCCGGGGTTCGCGGGGCTCCGCCATTACTTGCCTACCTTCGCGGTGATATCGGCCCCCAGCCACGGGCCGTTGTCCGTGCCCTGCTGGGTGATGCGGAACACCCTGCCGCGGGCACACCCCAGGCGCCACCACTGCACCCGCTTCAGGAAGGCGCCAGTGGCCCCCCCGGTTGCTGTGCGCGGCGTGCTCCAGGTGTGCCCGTAGTCGTCGCTGGTTTCCAAGGTGAAGCTGGGCTCATCTTCCGCCGTGCCGGCCTCGCGGTCAAGGAAGAGGCGGGAGAAGAAGAAACGCTTGTTGTCGGCGGCCACGTGCGGCGTGGTGCGAATGTAGCGGATGTCCGTTCCGTCATCGTCCGGGAAGTCGAAGGACATCTCGTAGATTTTCCCGGTGGTGCGATCGCCAACGAAGTGCCGCGGCTGCAATTTCTCGCCTTCCCCCACCGGCAACAGTCCGGTATAGGCGTGGCACCTCCCGCGGAACTGGTGCAGTTCCTGGGCGTCGAGGGCGCCCTCGAGCGAGCCCCACTCGTGCCAGAAGCCCGTTGCCTCGTCGTATACCCAGGTGACCCCGAGCGGGGTGTCATCGTCGGCTAAATCCGCGGTCGGAAAGGTGAGTACCCAGAACGAATGCCTGTCGATAACTACCGGATAGCCGATGGCATCGTCCACCCGTTTGTACGTGCGCCATACCTGCTCGATCGCCGGCGTGGACACCGGCTTAGGGACGAACCCCTGCGCCTGCCAGGCTGTCAGCGCGCCGCGGGCGTCACCGCCCAGCCAGTAGACGCCGCCGGGCAGCTGCGACAACGACCAAGTGGCCACGCAGCCCTGGTGCATGAAGGCTCCCTTGTCGCTCGCGAAGGGCGAGTTGGAATCCCCGGAGTCCCGATATACCTCTGAGGTCTGCCGGCCCATCACGTAGAGTTCTTCATGGTCTGCGATGATACTGGCCACCGAGTCCGGGTAGCCGTCTTTCACGAAAAAGTCTCCGGCCTCCCAGATCAGCCCGTTATTGGGGGTGCAGAAGCGCACGATCTTGCCGTCAATCCCGTAGTTCCCGGTTTTTGGTTGCTGCGCGATGAAATATCCGTCGAGATATGCACCCGTCACCGCCACCAGGAATTCGGTGCCGCTGTACTCCTCCGCGGTCCCTCCCGTTGCACCGAGGAGTCCGGCGGGGACGTTGAGTACCGCGCTTGCCGGTGTCGTGTCGGTCGCCGGCATGAACGCGATAATCTTGACGAGCTGCAAAGTGAACCCGGTTCCGCCGCCGGTGATGAGCAGGTAGCTGCCAACATCGGCTTCCGTGAATGGGGTCAGTACGGAACTGATGACGGTATTATTGACGGCTGAGATTGCGAGATCAGTGTAGGTGCCGATCTGCAGTGGCGGCTGAACCATGGCCGTGCCATTGGCCACGAACCCCTTGCCCGCGGAGACCACGAATAGCTGGTTGCCGTTGGCGAACATCTGCACCGGCGTGTGGTCGTCGTCGTCGCCAATCTCGTTATCCGTGACCGGGGAGGTCGCGGTGCCGTCCGCGAAGATCTCGTACAGTTTGCTACCGCCCGCGGCAAATAGACGGTCCTCTCCAGCCCAGAGGCCTCGGACGGGGGCTGTCGGGAGCGTACAGAACAGCTTCAGCCCGGGGCGCGCCCGCAGGATGGTCTTGTTGGGCTCCGTGCCGGTGTTCGCCTCAACAAAGCGGTTCAGCGACTGCTGGCACGCCACGTTGATGGAGCTGTGCTGGTAGCTGCCTCCGATGAATCCCTGAAATTCACTCATGCGGGCTGTTGTGGGGGAGCCGGAGGAGGTGGCGGATCTTCCTGCGCCGCGAAGTTGGCAATATTCAGACCGGAGACTGCCCCCAGCGACTTCTGCGCCTCGGTGATGACAAGCGGGGAAGGCTCGCGTTCGTATTCCGGCGCCAGGTCCACCGCCAGGTTGTAGCGGATGGCCTTGAGGTATGCCGGCGGCAGATCGACGTCATCGTCGAGGGCGAACGTCGGCAGATCCAGCCACATCACCAGTTCCAGCGTGGTTGTGCTGAGCTTGGGCACGGGGTTTAGCTGAATCTTCGCGAGCGGCCAGTCGTTGTCTATGTACAACACCAGCGGCTGCTTCGCCTGCGCTGATTTCTCGGGGATACTCGCGAACATCTTGGACGTGACCAGGGCCAGGTCGGTGCGCAGTTCGTTTTCCTGGATGACGCCGGCGCTTTCGATCTTGACCGGCCGTCCAGTATCGAAGTCGCCTCCGGTCCCTATCGTGTAGACCGCCTGGCCCGCCGTAAGAGGGAAGGTCTCCGTCCTCTTCGTGTAGACCAGAGGATGCAGGGCACGCCAATTGTCGATCAGCGTGTTCAGCGTGATCAAACCATCGGTCAGCTCATCGACGTTAGGTGTCTCGCCCGGCTGCCCGACGTTGATCAGCCGGAGGCTTGAGGTAATGAGTTCGGTGACCGTCATGTGGGCATCCCCGTGACGTAGTTGAATGAGCCGCCCCGGCCGCCCCCCGTGCCGAAGTCTGCCGAGGGGACCGCCGGCGAGGGGGCGTTGTTGCCCTTCACCCAGGCCATCGTGCGCCGGGCCGTGGCCAGCACGTTGGGTCGGATCGGCGTGCCGAATTGATCGTTCAGTTGCACGGCGAGGTTATAGGCGATCGCATTGGCATAACCGAGGGGCAGCGAGACCGCGGCGGCCTGCGAGGGGAAAGACGATAGCTGCTGCCACGTGAACAGCTCAAGGTCATTGGCCATGGTGGGGTAGCCCCACAGGTATAGCCGGGAATTCGGGAAGGCGCAGTCGTTGTACAGGTCGGTCGGCACGGACGTCGGGATCACGGTCACACGCCGGCGTGACCACTGTGTGTCTGTGAGCAGGTTCAGGGGAAGGTGAACCTCGCTCACACCCAGCAGCACCAGGTTGGCCTGGGTGATGCGAACCGGACGCGGGGCAATGAAGTCCGCGCCGGACGGCCCGATGGTGTACGAGGTCTTTGACGGACTCAGGTTGTAGCGGGCCGCCTGGATGGTGTAGATCAGCTCGTCCTGAATCGTCCACGAGCCCAGCATGCGGTTGAGGGCGTCGAACGCATCCGCGAGTTCGGAGGTACTCGCGGTGCGCCCGGGCGCCCCCAATATGCCGGCCAGGCGCAGGGCCGGGTACAGCAACTCCGTCGCTACCGACATGGGTTACCTCACTTTTTGCCGGGGTGTTTCTTCAGGTGTGCGTCTACCGCCGAGGCCTCTTCCTTGGCCTCGGGGTCGAGTTCGATTTCAGGTGGCGGATCCGATTCGACCGGCGTGTGCGCCCAGCCTTCGGCCAGGGCCTTGTCGAGGGCCTCCTGGTCGGGAACTATCTTGTTGCGTTTGGTTGCGTGGTGGTAGACGGTTGTCGGGAATGGCTGGTACACGTATGGCGGGGTCACGGGATTATTCAAGTCAAACTCCTTTATGGCGCCTTGTGCGTCGTTTTGAGCGACAAGCGTCCGCATGCGCTCGATTTCTTCTTGGGTTAATGCGTTCGGTGGCATGGTTGGAACGGACTGGCCGTAGATTGCGGCCTCGGCAGCCCGCTGCTGCTCCTTGGTTAGATTCGATCGGTGGAAGCTGTGGGCTTCGTTGAGGGGCATAAAACTGGGCCGGCTGTTTGAGGCCGGCCCAAGGGAGAAGGAATCGCTACACGGCCACCGACCCGAGGCTATAGCACGTGTACGCCTCGCTGCCGACAGTGACGTTGGTGAAGACGATCGTGAACGACTTGGCGAAATTCTGCGCAATCGTCATGGTGCCTGAAGCCGTGCCGCCCGTCCCCACCGCGATCGTGATAGCGATGGCGGTTGAGGATGTGTTGCGGACATGGAAGGTGAAACTCGTGCCCACCAGGCATCCCTGGATTGCTTCCACCAGGTCTGAGGCGTTGGGCAGGGTATCGGTACGCGCGCCGCCATTGCCATCGCGCAGGAGGAGGCCGCCCAGCACCTGGTCGGTGGTGAGGGTGACCGCTCCCGCGGTGCTGTAGGTGGCGGGAACGATCAACGGGAAGGTCAGGGAAGCGAAACGGCCGTCTTTGAGGGCGAAATGACTGGATACTCTTGGCATGTCGTTGTCTCCTTTATGCTCCGGCCACGCAGACCGCGCCGTTGTCCTGATACAAATTCCCGAAGCCTAAGAGACTGTCCATACGGTTGATCTGCATCGACCGTACCGGGTCCCAGGCCTTGACCTTGCGGACGCTGATTCCCGTCTCCGGGTCCTGCGCCGCGCCCGAGTTCTCAACGGCCGTGGGCACGAAGAGCTTGGCCCCGACCAACGCAAAAGCAAATCGGGAGAGGCCGAGCCCGACCGTCCCTACCTTGCCGTTGGGCGACGTCGTTCCGGGCCACAACGTGAGGGCCGCGAGGTCCTGCGGGAGGGCGTCCACGTTGGCGTACTGCGACGTGGGCCCGTAGATCGCCGGCAGGATGCTGATCACGTCGGCCGCATTGCCGGCGCCAACCGCGGTCAGGTTGGCGGTGACGGTGAATGTTTTTGCCGTCGCCTTGCCGGGGATGCGCCTGGTCATCGGATTGACCTTGTTCACATTCAGGATGCTGAATTTGTCGCCGGCCTTGAATGTGTCGCCTGCGGTCGCGTTGACCCAGAGGCGGGTGCCGGTCTGGTTGCTACCGTGGATCGTGACGGCTCCGGCCCAGGTGCCCGCGGTGTGGGAGTACAGCGAGTTCGACTCGTAGAAGTCGAAGCCCGCGAGCTTGCCCAGGAACCCTTCCTTGAACATCTGCGAGACCTCGTCTCCCGGGTGGAAGATATTGGTGATGTTGCTGCCGATAGACGTCATCATGCTCGAGCTGGTCAGCATGCAGCGTTTACCCGGGGGACAGGCGTTTTCCATCAGGGCCTGGCGGGCCTGGTAGTAGGTGTTTACGGTGGTCGGGTCCGTGCCCAGAACGCCCACGATGTTGGACGCATTCTGATACGCGAACTTCGCGCACCTGCTGTCGATGTCCTGGGCGATGGCCGCGGCGGCCGGGTCCAGGTACTGCTCGCGCAGTTCCGCTTCGCTGCGTTCGAGTTTGAGGGCGGCTTCGTAATCGTCCCATTCGAACGCGCACTGGATCCATTGATCCAGCACGATTGGCGTCGAGATGCGCGAAATGCCTTGCGGCGCGTATCCCATGCCGTCCGTGGTTAACATCCTCTGCGGGAACTTCACCTGGATGGTGGAGCCCGGCGCGAATTCTTTGCGGTAGTCTTTCTCCCAGCTGCGGTTGAAATACTCCGCGCATTCCAGTTTGTTGAGCAGGAGGCGTAATACCTCCATGCTCACCCAATTCGTGTTGACGAACGTGTTGGTTGCCATCTATCAGAGTCCCTTGCGTCGGGCGATTTCCCTGCGGTTCTGCTCTGCGCGGTAGGCAGTGAAATCGTCCTCCTTCACTGCGCGGTCCACTGCGTCGGGGGGCGGCGAGCTGCGTCCGCTGGTCTCCCTCGGTGGCGGGGGCGCACTGGTTGTCTTTTTGGCAGGTAGAAACTTTCCGGTCTCATCGCGCTGGGCCGATTCACCGTTACTGGAGGCCTTCGGAGTGCCACCCTTGGCGAGCTCCTCCTGCACCAGTTTTTCGACCAGCACCAATTTGCGGATCGCCGCGCCAGGGTTGCTCTTGGCGAGCGACACAAATTCGGCCAGTTCGTCGGCATTACTCCCCATCACATACATGAGATCGACTAACACGGGTGAGTCATTGGCCAGAGCCTTGACCGCCAGGGGGATTCCGTCGTCATTGAAGACATCCCGGGCGGTGCTGCGGATCTGATCCTCGGCGTCGTCGCCGTAGCGTTTCTTCGCGTCGGCGAGTTTATCCGAGATGACCTTCTGCTCGGCCTTCTGCCGCTCCTCGGCACGGTAGGCTTCCAGCCTCTGGTTGGCCTTGGTATCGGCCAGGTCCTCCAGGTAGGCCTCGATCGAGTCGTAATCTTCAAGCTTTTTGACTTGGGATGCTGGCGGCTTTACGGGTGGCTCCGGTGCTGCTTTCGCCTGCTCCTGCTTCACTTCACGCTTGAATGATTTAAGCTCACTGGGGGTTAGTCCGGCCGTGCGGAGGTCGGCTAGAAGTTCCTCTAGCCTCGACTCTGCGTTAGATCGTTTCTTTTCCTGCTGTGGTTTACCTGCTTCCGGGGCAGGGGCGGCTTTTTCAGGCTTATCGCCATCGGATGACTCTTTTGCGGGTGCCGATTCCGCGGACGGCAGTTTCCCGGTCTTGCGCCATTCCGCATAGTCCTTTGGATCGGTAGGGACCGATATAGGCTCTGCTGAAGGCTTAGACTCGGGAGTACTTGGTGGTGGTGCCGCGGGTGACGATTCCGCGGGTATCGCTACGTCTGGCATAAATTATTCCTGTGAAGGTTCCTGTGGAGCCGCGGCCTGCTGCTCCATGGCGGCCTGTTGCTGTTGCTGCGCCATATCCTGTTCGTGGGCCTGGCCCTGGTCCTCTAAACCCTGTTCGTGCTCCTGCTGGGCGCCTTGCTGCTCCATGCCCTGCTGGTGCTCCTGCTGCGCCATGGCCTGTTCATGCTGCTGGTCTACTACTTGCATGCCGTGCTCGTGGGCCTGGTCATGCAGTTGCGTCCACAGGTCATTGATGAATTGGGCGCGCTCACTCAAAACCTGTGCCTTAGTCGTAATTTCTGCCTTCGTGATGTCGGCATCGATTTTCATCTTCTCGATGCGCATCTTGTACTCGTTGTCCACGATCTTGCTCTGCTTCTCCTGGAATAACTTCGCAACCTCCTGCTGCAGTTGCTGGTTGGTGGCCTGCAGCTGCTGCATCTGCGCCTGTGCCTGCTGCACTGCCTGCTGAGCCTGAGGGGGCAGTTGTGGGCCTTGCTTCGGAGGGCTGATAATCTCCGCCATCTGATCGCCCTTGGGGCCAAGCTGTTTCATCTGGATGGCGAGCGAGAGTAGTTCGGCGGCCTGCGGCGGAGCGACGGGGAGCTTGCCGAGGTTGGCGACCAGCGTGTCCAGGAAATCGGACGCCGCATCACGCTGTGATTCGTTAGATGGCCCGGTCGAGATGGTGATATCGTGCCGGCCCTCTTCGACCTTGTACTGCTCCTGCTCGCCTTGGGGAGTCTGATATGGTCCCTCTGTGTTGATGCGGACTACCTTGTGGGTGTCGTCCGGGTGACGGATTGCCACTGCCCTCTCGGTGTCATAGACCACCGGAATCCATGAGTCGATGACGCGGCCCGCGAAACACAGGGCGCGCTCGAAGTTGTCCACGAAGTGGAAGCTGCCGATGGCCTGCTGTGCCTGGATCTTCTCGAGAGCAATGCCGGACTTCTGGCTATCGCGCTGCATGGCGGTCGGTAACGGGCTGATTCCCATGGCGCTCTGGATGGCACGCCGGCAGGAGTCTTTGGCCATTTCATACGCCGCAAAATTCGGGGTGAAGGATTCGCGCCGCGGCGCCGGCAGGATCTGCCCGTTGGCAGAGTCCGGTATCGGGTCCACCTGCAGGTAGGCATGCGGGACTTTCGTGGCCGTGTCCCACGCTTCCTTGTCGGTCTCAAATTGCCCGACGTACCCGACGTATGGAGTTTTCGGCGTGAGGCCGGCCTCTTCCATCTGCTGGGAGACAAGGTAGGCCAGGGACATCTGGGGGTCGCGCGCCAGGCGCACCATGGAGAAGAGACGCCGCTCAGGGCCGCCGCCCTCGTCCACCCAACGCTCGAGGCCCACGAAGGGAATCACCGGGATATGCTCGCCGGGCTGCGGGTTGGTCTCGAGGATCTCAATTCCGTTGGTGATGTATTGGACTACCGTTTTCTTCTCGATCTTCCGGGTGTGGGCCTTGTTCCACTCCCGCTTGGTCTCGACCTTCCAATATTCGGCGACCAGGATGGTCTTGTCCTGGATCCAGTCCTTGGCGATGCGCCGGTCCTCTTCAGAGAAGTCGGTGGTTTCGGCGTCTGGGTACTGTTGTTCGAAGTCTTCCTTGCGCAGCGGGTCCAGCACGAAGACTCTTTGCGCGTCGGACCAGTCGGCCTGCTTGCAATCCGGGTCATATAAAACAGACTCCGGGTTGGGGATGTTCGCAATGTAGATTTCCTGGTCGTCGGGTCCCTCGGGGTCCTGCGAGATGTACCGCCTGCCGATGCGGATGAACCCGTAGCTGCCCTCGAGCATGGCCTGGAATGCCGTGACGTAGGAGCTTTGCGCCTGGCTCTTATACTCGATGCCGCGGATCAGGTTCTGCCGGAACTCGGCGCTCTTGTCGTCGGCCCCGTCGCCGCCCGGCTCGACCTTGATGCCTCGCTTATTGGATCGCAGGTTGCCGCATGCGGAGTTGACATACTGTTGAAGTTCGTCATGGTTGATTGCCGGCCGGCCGGCCTTTTTCCGGGCGTCGAAGTCTTCCTTGCTCCACGGCTCGCCGCAGATGTAGCGCATATCGGTGCGCCGCTCGTCGCGGATCTTCCTCCACCGGTCCTCAAAGTACTGATAGGTGTCCCTAATTTCTTTGAGCAGGGCTTCGTCGCCGCGCGTCGATTCTTCGCGGCCGGTGTCGTATGCTGTGGCAGGCATTTTCTAACGGTGGGGGCCGATGCGGTAGCCGCTCATGAGCCCGGAGAGTTGCAGTAGCCAGATGCAGAGGAACAGCACCACCACGATCGTGATGATCGTTTTAATGGGCGCCGCCATCGGGATATAGGTCTGTATTAACCAGAGGACTACTCCCACGATGACCAAAATAAACAGCACTTGAATGATGTCCATTGTCAGTCCCTCACAGCGGGGCAATCGGGACAGATTTCCAGCCCGTCCCCGCGCAGTTCGTCCCAGGTCCAGCCGGCATGGCGAAGCTTCCAGACGGCATCGCGTTTACTGTGACCATGGAAGGTGGCAGCCTTCGTACACTTCCTGCAGGTAACCGAAAGCTCGAATTCGGATAGGGCCTCATCCACCAGGCGCTCGATTGTGCGGAGGTCCTGCGCCAGGTAGGGGTGCAGCTTTCCCTCGGCGTCTATCGTGGGGAGTTGCTGGGCTTCGGCCTTGGCGCCGGCCTCGGCCAGGTATACGTCCAATGGCCGCGGTTCGAAGCCTAGATGCGGACGCAGCGCCTCGTACATATTTCGCCTCTCACCTGGTTCGCACTTGATGAGCGCCCGCCGGAACTGGTCGTGCCCTTCGATCAGAAAGCCAAGGTGCGCCGCCATCCCCCCCGGGTCCTCCAGGGTCGCCAGGCCGCGCGATCCCAGGTAGCGGTTGATTGCCTGGCGCTCACCCGAGGATGGCATCGGCCTTCCTCCGGATCTTCGCTGCCTGTGCCGCGGATAGCTTGGCCTCATGCTTCTTCTGCATGGCCTTCCCCTTGAGGGTTTCCTGGTTGCCCTTCATGGCGCCCATATTGTTGAGGGCTCCGTAGGTGTATCGGTCGGCCGCGTCACCCTTCAGTCCCTGCGCCGCGGCCGCTTTTTGCAGTACGTTTTCCAGAAATTTAGGCATGTCACCTCGTTGCGTGGCGTTGCATGGCGTTGCATGCAGATCGTGGTTATTTGACAACGGTCAATTCACCGTGAATCTCAACCCCGCAGATGTCCCGCCCCCCGGAGCCGGGTTGAAGACCGTTACCGTGGCCGCACCGGCCACTGCCACGTCTGTCCTTGTAATCGCTGCTTTCAACTGCGTTGCGCTTACGTAGGTGGTCGGCCGCGGCGCCCCGTTCCACTTCACCACCGACCCGCTGATGAAGCCCGTGCCGCCCACTGTCAGCGTGAGGGCCGTGCCGCCGGCCGTCGCCGTATTGGGCACGATTGACGTGAGACCAGGCGCGGGGTTGGGATCGGGAACTGTTCCGGCAGGCAGGTAAGCGAACCCTTCACCGCCCCCCTTCTGCGTAAAGGTCGCCGGCGTGGGGGTCATTTTGCGCGCACGCCGATGGTGGTGTCCGCACTGGCGAACACGCCCAGCCCGGTGTTACTTTCCACGTTCAACCCGTTTGCCGACCAGTTGGCCGGTAACTGTAGTGAGTTGGGGTCGGTGGCGGTTGGATCCTTGTCTGCCCGGATAAAGACCGCGCCTGGTCCGAGGTTCAGGACATCGACCTGCCGGAGTCCCCCGGCCCCGGGAGGCAGCTTGAGACGGTACACTCCGCTTGCGGCCGTGATGGCCACCGTGTTGTACAAACTGAGAATCACGTTAGGCATCTACTCACCTTTATTGCTCCTGTCCCACAACTCCCTGGTGGGACAGGAGCAACTCAGCATCGCCTCTTCCTTGAGCCAGTCCTGCGCCCCGAGACGCAAGCCGAATTCTTCGGCGCCGGCACGTATCTGGTCCCCGATGGCCGACTCTTCCTGAGCGCACCGGGAGCGGCCAATGTCAGCCGGCATCGCTCTCTTCAATCGGCACACATTCGAAATGCGCGTAAAACTCTGCGGTGTCCGAGTCCATCTCGCGGCACACGTCGCGCAGCCTGAACCACGTCTCGGCCTCGTCGCCGTCATCGTCAGTCACCGGACCGATTACGATGATTTCCAGGCCGTCGTCAAGCGATTCGAGCTGTTTCTTGAGTTGTCCTACCGTCATCGCCTGCGGGCCGCGGTGCTCTGTGTGACCGTAAACGTTTTGCCGTTGACATAGAAGTGGGCCACTCGCTCCGCTCCGGCATTGGCCGCGACATTGTAATTGACCTGGCCATCCGTGGATTGGGGCGTCAACGGTGAGGTGAGCGTGAGCCAGGTCGCGGAGGCGTCCTTGTCCACGGTCCATGTGCCACTCGTACCCGGCCCGGTGATTGTGACGGTGAAGTTTCCCGTTCCGCCGGCCGCGTCCACCGTATCGCTGGTGGGCGATATCGTGACCGGGGGCACACCGGGCAGCGGTTCCTCGGGTATATCCTCAATCTCGGAGCGCTGCCTGGGGTCCTCAAGGTTCCAAATCATGGCCCGATCCTGGTTGATCAGCGCTACAGCGTCCTGGTCCGGGGCGTCGAGAAGGTCCTCCGGGGCATACACTGTTCCGCCGTACTCGAATCTGGTTCTCGCTTTCAGTCGCATAAAATTACCCTCCGGGGTTGCGGGTGGGCAGCACTTTGCCTTGGCGTAGCGGGCGGTGCTACGTTACTGCTGCCCCCGGGCATCTCAATTACTTGGGTTGCGGCTGGGGAGGCCAAATGTCGGCTCCCTGTACGACCAGCCAGCGGTAGCCGACTCCTACCACCCAAATTAAAATCAGGGCTTTCCCGCTGATCCCGGCTCCCGGCGGCAAGGGGGGCCAAATGGTGGCCGGCGGCATCGGTAGCGAATTGTCGATCGCCGGTGGCGTACCCGGCAGATCGTGGTCAATCTCCGGCTGCTCTTCCGGCAAGCCATGACTCGGATATCCCGGCGAGCCAGGTAGCCCCTGATCAGGATGTCCAGCGGTAGGAGGCAAACCATGACTGGGCCGGCCGGGATAAATCACGATGGGGTGCGATGGGACCGTGGGCCGGGTCGGGGGCCAGACACCTACCGGGGGGCTGGGCCACACTCCAGGCGGTAGCGGAGGAAGCGAATCCGGGGGCCAGATAGCAGGCGGTGTGGGAAGGCCCTGGTCAGGCGCGCCGGGAACGCCCGGCGGCAGGCCCTGGTCGGGATGGCCGCTACTGAGCGGCGTGATTAATGCGAGTTGTGACATTTTATGTTTCCTCTCTTTTTGTTCGTAAAACTTTAGCGGACAGGATCACCCTGTGAGCCACTCAACTCCAAACGGTGGTCGGGATCCGCGGCTTGGGCACCGCCGCCGGAGGGGCCTTGGGCTGCCGCACCGCTACGGCAGCCCCACAGAAAGCACTCGAGGCATGAGAGGCCCAGTTGTGTAAGGGTTTCCTCTGCGCCACTCCCTCAGCGCTCAGGGCCGGCCACTGGTAGTGGCGCAGCGCCTGCAGCCCGTCTGCGCATTTCTGTTCGTCCCATCTGCATTGCGGGAATATGGTGCGTGCCGCATTGATCTGGTCGGTGATCAGCATTTTGGGCACGATCCGCGGCTTGCGGCCAGCCTGGCGCATCAGCATCTCGATCGACATCGAACGGTCGCCCTGCATCTTGTGGTGGATGATCGTGTCCACGCCGTCATGCGGCAGCCAGTCGGTGCCGTAGACATAGCCCTTGTTCTGCAATTGGATCAGGTAATCTGAGATCTCGAGCTGGTCGCCTTCCAGGTAGTCGATGAAGTTGTACCAGCCGTCGTACACCTGGATGAACCAGATGCTCGTCGGGTCGCCAAATCCCAAGTCCCACACCGTATGCACTGGGTGGGCCCGGTTGTAGGGAACCTGGCCGATCCGTCCCGCGGCCGTGGCGGCTTTCATGTGCGGCCCGAAGATGGCGCCCTCCACATCGCTTGTGGGGTCGCCCTCGTAGATGTGCCGGTAGGCTGCCTCGTCGGAGATCCGCAGGTGCTCGATGCGGGCCTTCGATATCTCCGAGAGCCAGAGGTTATCGCGGTACGACGTCTTTACGACGACTGCGCCAGGCGGGGGGTCCAGCACCCAGCGCTTCCAGGTCTCGTCCGTCACCAGCTGCGGGTTGAAAGACAGCCACACCTCGGAGCCCTCGGTGCGGATGGTGGGCAGGACCACCTCCCACGAGTCGCGGGACACGTTGTCTGCCTCCTCTACCCACACCCCGTTTAAACCCTCGTAGCTCTTGATTTGGGTCACGTTGTGGCGCAAGCCTGCGAACACGAACTCGCTGATACCCGGGTGTTGCATTGGCCGGCCGTACATGGCGTCCTGGTGTAGTTTCGTTCCGATGATGCGCGCCTTCTCCACCCGGTAGTAGTCCGTCAGGCCCAGCCGGACAATCTGTTCTCCGAGCAAGTGGTGGACGGATTCAGCGAGGCTCTGCATGGTTTCTCTGGCACACAGCCAGCGCACCCTGTTCTGGGCCCCCAGGATGAGCAGGGCCTGCGCCATGCTCCAGCTCTTGATGCCGTCCCTGCCCCCATAGAGAACTTTGTACGGCGCCGGGTCCATCAGGAATCGGAGCTTCTTAGGGAACTCAATCGTCACGACTGGATGCGTTCGACAAAAACGACCTCAAGTTTACTTTCGATAGGTCCACCGGCTGGACCGGTGTGCTCGTAACGCTCCCGGTATTTCTCCGGCCTGGCGCCGCGGAGCAGGAACTGGAGCAGGGAGTCGGAGTACTTGCGGATGGCCAGCGGCTGGTCGGAGCGCTTCATCCGGCCGTCTTTCCCCTTCACCTTGTCGTAGGTGAATTTGCCCTTGAAGACCACAGGCTCATCCACCCCGTAGACCGCACGCCGCAGGGCCTCCTCTTCCAGCACTCCGATCGCGACTTCGGTCGCTTCGGCGAATGCCGCGGCGTACTTCTTGTCCTTCCGCAGTCGTCGGTAATGTTGATCTCGGCAGATGCCGGCCGCTTCAGATGCCCTGGCGATGCTGCCAGTCTCCTGGTAGCACTTCAGGAATACGCTAGAGCGATTCATCGTGTCAGGGATTCGGCGTCTACTTCGGCAGACACGGCCTGGTGCAGCATCTCGATCGCTACCACCACCCGGGCCTGGCTTTTCACCCAGACGATGACACCCGAGACGCCGGCCAGCGGGCCGCTGCCAATCCGCACCGGCTGCCCGACAGTGTAATCGTGGACCGCCAGGCCTTTCCCGGATTCGGTGAGTTGCCGCACCGCATCAATCTGGGCGTCGGGGATCGGCTCCGGTTGGGTGCCACAGCCCAGGATCCGGATCACCTGTGAGATCTCCACGACGGGCTTCCGGCCGGCCAGGTCGAATCGGCCAAACACGTAGCCCGGCATCAGCACCTCGTCTACGTCCGGACGGTATCTGCGCAGCGATCGCCGGCGCAGGGTCGGGACATAAGACTCCACCCCGCAGGCTCGGAGCCGAGCCGCAACCAGAGCCTCAGAGCAGGAGGCCACGTGCAATGCGTACCAGGGGGGCAACGGTGAATTGTCGAATTGGGAATTTCGACGGCCTACGGCCCCTGCCCGTCATATTTGACAGGAAGGGACTGTTCGCCGTTCGAGGTTCTAGACCGCGGTCGGTTTCAGTATACCCGCGGTCATATCCCGCGGGCCGGAGCGTTGGGTCACGACAAATGGCTGCTTGTCTTTGTCGATCGTAGTGTCCAGTAGCTTGAAACTGATTGTAACCCGCTCCATTAACGTGGCCAGCCCCAGGATCCTCTGCAGGGCCCTGAAGGCAGCCTTCTTGTCCTTGATTTCGCGCCTCAACTCCCGCGGCGCCAGGTCAACGTAGTACTTCGCGCCCCGCAATCGGATGGGGGCGTCGGCCGGCTGGTGGTCGCAGTGGGTCCTTAACTGAGACTTCAACTGCGCCAGTTCATCCAGCCAGGCCTTGGCTTTCAGCTCTTGTGCGATGAGATAGCCGCACCTGTCGATGGTCGCCACAAGGCCCGGCGCGATGTCCATAGCAGGCATAGCCATTAGTTTCATTCATATTGGCGCACATTTGATATAAAACGCAAATCTTTATCCATGTTCCGCCGCAACGGGATTAAGATGGCTGACAGGAAATAAATCGAAAGCGCAGGGAACCCCTCCCTGGCCGTGTTACAGATTTAAGGGTTTCCGAGCCCCAGGTGAATCGTTAGCAGCGGTGAAACCCGGGTGCGCGATTGTCCCTAAACGCTGTGTCACGGGCCAGGAAGGGCTGACGCTGGAAGGACAGTCCAGTGACATTTGCATCCTATACCATATCTACTGTTAAATCCAACACGAATGTGTGCTCGCGTGCACTCGGGAAATTACTTTGGTGGTATGCTGGCAGAGTCCGACTGATCCTCGGGCAATGGTTTGAGAACTCGGCTGCAGGTGGTGCCGCCAGGCACCCGCTCACTGCAGCCGGTTCTCAGCACTCTTTGAGCGGAGTGGATACGAGAAAACCCTCACGATCTCGACAACCCGGCGCCGGTCGCAACATCATCGCGGAATGCTCTCCCCCGATGAAATGCAGCTCCTCGAGTCCATCCTCAAGCGCGCCCGCCATGCCGCAGCCGCGCCCGCCAACGACACGATCGCGCCCGGCGACGTCGTCCAGCTTCGCCCCGGTGCTGATCCGCACTGGGAAACCTCTCTCCTGCTGGTTTGCCGGGTTCGTCAGGACGGTTCTATCAGCGGCCAGATCCTGCGCCCGCATCGTGGCGGCCATGCTGTGGCCTGGTACACGTACCGCCCGCCGGCAATCGCCAAAGTCGGGAGTACCCCATTCCCCGAACCCACGATGCGCGTCCGCGCATGGGGGTACGACGGGCCGAGTTTACATAATCCTGAGCGCAAACCGCCTGGACGCGAGGCGAGAAGTGCTAGGAAAGAAGCTAAATAGGCAGGACGTGGGGTTTACCAGCTATTCGTTATCGGAACCTAGGATCCACGGTTCCAAAAACTGTTGGCTACCGGGATTCTCCAGGCCCGATAACGAACATTATGCCGCGCCTTGCCGGTCCCCTTAAAGATCTGCACCGAACGTTCGCTGTGACGCTCTGCCAAGAAAACCACAGCGGCGCAAGGTGAGAACTCGCATCTTGTCGAGGTTAAGGAAACCGGACAACCGCTGAATCCAGCCTACCTGTAGTCCTTCCCCGACGCAACAACTAACCCTTCAATTTTTTTGCGTGACAGTGTGCGCCGGAACGCACGGGAAGGAATTCCAGGATGAAATTGGACGCTGATACAGACTACAGGCGGATCACCCTCAAGCACGGCCCCCTCACCAGAAAGTACGTATTGGTTGCCCCTCCCTACCCTGAGGTAGGAGATTGCATACAAATTGAAGATGAAGGCGTGTCCTGGACGGTGACCGACGTCCGGCGTTGCGCTGCCGGCAAGTTATCAGCGGGGGGTGCGCAATGAGTAAGGCGAGGAACGGTAGCGGCCGCATCGCAAAATATAACCGGCTTGTGGCCCAGAAGGCGAGCCTGAAGAAAGGCGAGCTCCTTCCTTATGCGCCAGATTTCCTGGATTCCCTTGTTCGCCGGATGGCTATCTCAGTACCTGGGGACTCAGCCGAACGTTGCCTGGCCTGGCTCATCTACCGGGCCAACGGGAACCAGTCCCTAAAGGCTATCCATTTATATAGCCACAATGGCGAGCCGCCCGTCGAAACAGAGCTGGAGCAAAAGGACTGCGCCCTGGAATTGGCGTGGGTAGAGGCCGGCCATCGTGTGGAATGGTTGGACGCACCGCTCAAACTCTTCCGGGAGGAAGCGGCGAACCGTGGCGTTAAGCCGATCGACAAAAGTACGGTCTCTAGGGGCTTTCAATTTAACCGTGACCGGGGTAGTATGGAGTCCGGAACCGGCTTCTCCCTGGTCTACGTTCCCGCCCCAGATGATACAAGATTCTCAGACGCCAGAGAATCTTGCAGAAGAAAAGGCGAAAACGTACAAAATACCACAAAGTTCACAGAATGGGCTAAATTCTCATACGCCAGAGAATTTCAGGAATATCAAGTTGTACGCGCCAGAGAAAGAGAGCTCCTGAGATTCTTAACCGCCAGATACAAAAAAGCGAACGGTTCTCAGGCGGTCGAGACAAATGGGGGTACTTCTTTAGAAGCCTTAGAAGCTTTAGAAGCTTTAGGAGCTCCGCCGTGCGCGCCGACTCCCGTCCCTGCCCCACCTATTAAGAAGAGCGAGCCGGCGGGCGGGCGGGCCTCTTCGGCTGTTGCGAATGATTCGAGAACGGAAGACCCGCCCGCCCGCCCGCCGATCGTCTCCATATCGAAACCACCCGCCGCCGATCCGCCCTGGTACGTAAAGCTCCGCGTATTGCTGGCGGACAAGCAGATATTCCGCTGTGGCGTTCCCCTGGATGAACCGATGTTCCGGAGGATCGCCAGCCATCTGACCGAAGAACTCCTGCCGCAATTTAAGACCGAATCTGAGAAGGCAACCAATATCCGGAAATGGGCAGGATACGAGTCGATTGCTAAACAAGTAGCCGCGTGCGGCCTGGTCCCGGCCGCCGCCATGAAGCCGCCGCAGTCCGCCAAAAAAAGCTTCGCGGAGTCAGTGATGGAAGAGGCGCAGCGGCGGTTCAACAACGGGACACTCTAATGGACCCCAAAAAAGTGCTCGATCTTTTGGGCGGGCTCACCCTGTTGAAGTTCTTCCCGTCCGAATCAGCGGCGCGCCTCGAGTTGGTAAACCTCGTTCTGCGCATGGCGGCAACCTACGAACAAATCGAATGGCTTGTTACCCGCACGATGGCGGTCTGTAACGAGTGGCCCGGCCCATTGGTGCTGCGCCAGATCTTCTGCTCCAAATTCAAGCCGCGCGATGGGATCGAGGCCGGATCGACCTCAACCTTTCCCGATGGACTGCCACCAGAGCGGCCGATACAGGCGCCTGCGATGAGGGCGCTTCCGGCAGGTCATACGGCCACGTTAGACGCCGGTCTGGAAAAGGGACTCCAGGTAGTGGCCGCGGCCAAAACCCTAGAAGTCGCGGCTTATGCGCCCAATTACGCCCACCTGGAGGAGTTGCGCCGTGCCCGATTGCGGCGCCAGCACCGGGAGGTTATGGACGCGATGGGTTTGAAGCCCATCACCCAAGCAGATATTGACCGTGCCGTAGAAGAGGCGCGGGCGAAGAAACGGAGTGAAAGCGCATGATCAGCACGCCATCACGCCCGACGGAGAAGTATATACTGGGCAGGCTCTATTTTCACGAAACGCAGGCCGAATGGTTCAGCGATCACGGTCAGGACGCGTTGGCCGTTTGGGCTGCATCCTGCGTCGATATGTGGCGCGGCCGCCTGGAAGCTCTGCGAGGCACCCCGGAGGTTAAATCAAAGGAGGGTCACTCCAGATGATCGACGTAGATATCCCCGCCAATGTAGTCCTCCAGTTTCATACTGGCCTCAAACAGAATTCGGCGTGCAATTTCGATCCGCATGGCTTCCGCCGGAAGAAAGGCGCGCAATTGGTCTGCTCGGGAAAGAAAGGCATGGAGAAGACAGTTCAACACTACGTGCGGCCCTTGGGTTTTCAGTATGGATTCAATCGCGTCAATCAGGTCGGCGTGCGTGTTGATGTCTCGGGTGTAGGTATTCGCGTGCGTTGTGGTTTCGATGTTTGGCATAAACCCTCCTATCCAGGTCGCGGGAGAGCGGGAGGGATAGGCAACCCGCTCCGGCCCGCAAAAGACGCCGGTAGCTACCCGGCAGAATCGATTCTAAACCATAGGGGAGCCGCATGAACATGTCTGAATATTCCATCGCGCGGCGCTACGCCCAACTGATCGAGGCCCAGAAAACCCGCACCCTGACCGATCGTGAAGCCCAGGTGCTGGCAATTCTGCGCGATTGTGTGGAACGCTACGAGCTGGAAGAGATGCCCACGAGGAGGACGTATGTGCCCAGCGTGCGCGAATAAACGCCTGCACGGTCCCGAAGACTGGGCGCGCCATCCCTACGCCGGCCACGGGTACAACGGCCAGGCGTGGACGCATCCGGATCTACCAACAAGTTCTGCCGGCGCCGCCTCGCTTGGGAAAATCTCGGGGGAGATCTCCGGAGCCGCGGCGCCGGTGGGAGGGGAGGCATGAGGTTGCAGTGTTATTTCTGCGGCAAATCTGTATCGAATGAAGTGCCGCAAGATACCGTCATTCGCGCCGTGCTGGTCTGCCCGGAATGCATTGAGGCACACAAGATCGAGATTCCCGAGCCGCCACCAGATAAACCCTGGCCGGTCTGCCGTGTATGCGGCATCCGGTCGAACTACATGCTGGATGGGGTAGCGCAGCCCACGTGCTACGCGCATCGGAATATTCATGAGGCGCCGGTGGGAGGGAAGGCATGAAAGTCGAATACGATCCCAAGTGCGTCGAACTGGCACAGTGGTTCCTGGATGACGCCTACGGGACGGAATACGACGAGAGGCTGGTCAACGCGCTGGCCGGCGTGATCCAGACGGCCATTGAGGGCTGGTTTGAAGACCAGGGGGCGGGAGGGAAGGTATGAAGACCGGTGATAGCGTTCGCGTCTGGCCGTATGCCCACCCGGAAAAGACGGCGATGGGGAAGGTGGTGATCGCTTCGTCCAATGAGCGCTCGATCGGTATTGCTTTCGGAGAGGACTACGTCCCGTTTATTACCGCGGCTACCGGCATGGCAATCCACCCCCAGCACGGAAAGATGCTTCTATTGAGTTGGGAAACGCAGTTAGGGTTCTGGCGAGACGTTTTCGGTGACGGTTATTTTGAGGTCGGCCCGCCGGCGGCGCCACAGCGTGGCTTCGGTCCTGAGGAGTGAAGGAGTATGAGATTCAAACGCCTGAGCCATCGTTTTCAATGGGCTGGCCTGTGTGCGTCGCTCTTTATGCTCGGCATATTCGTGGGCCGCGTGTCGGTCAAGAACGAATGGCTGAATTGGGTCGCGGTGGCCTCCTATGTGTTCACTTGCACCGTTTATTTCCTGCCTCTGTACCGCCAATACAAGCGAGACGAGCAGCAGTTCAGGGAAGCCATGCGCCAGCTCGAGAATGAGATACGCGATAGATGAGCGGCCTACTGCCGCCTGACCATCCCCAGGCGCCGAAATACTGGCGCCACGAAATCGGGGGTGAACTGCGTCCGGCGATGGAGCGTTACCTGCTGGACGAGCCGTTCCCGCCTGGCGATATAAGCCTGATTCGGGCCTATCTTCGCCAGTGGATCGATTCCCCGGTATGGGATGTCGGAGTCGATGGCGAAACTCGGAACGCGCTGGACGGGTTACGTACCAGAGTTCACGATTTACACAACCGCCACCAGGTCGAGATGTGGCTCGAGTTGGCGCTGGATCTGGGGATCGACCCCTTATGACGTCCGTGGCGACAGGAACAGCGGAGACTGTATGAAGAGGCCGAGAAAGCCCAGGATGCCGGGAGCAACGATAACTGACGGGAAAATAGAGTTTCCCCCGATAGTGTTCCCTGCCTCTAGAAGGCCGGAAACGCGGGAAGAGCTTAATGCCCGGGCCAATAAGCTTTTTCAGCGGAAGCTGGACCAATATGGAAGATTTATCCTTGCGTACCAAAAGTGGCTTCTCGCGACACAAGGCCCAGGCGGATTCAGTCCTCACGTCCTTCGCGAACTAGGCT